>BNJS01002842.1_pt1 | contig 231836 bp, 282 predicted proteins | sample 8540461 | NCBI WGS metagenome assembly BNJS01 (sample SAMD00202454, study PRJDB9452) | human saliva metagenome | isolation source: human saliva | place: Japan
GCTCATTACTTTATAGAAAGCAGACTACAATATCGCTGCAAGGATTGCTTTCATACTTTTAGCGTTACAAGCGGAACGATATTTCACTCTCATAAAGCTTGATTTTTAAAGTTATACTTCTTGCTATCGTCATATTCTCAAATGCTACGAAAGAATTTCAGCCTTACAGCTTAGTAGAGACCTAGACGTTCAATATAAAACGGCTTGGGTTTTATCTCATAAAATCAGAGAAAGCCTTATAGAGCAAAAAGTCTGATGATAAATTGAGCGGTATAGTCGAAATGGACGGGGTATACGTCGGAAACTATATAAAACCCGCTAATAATATAAACGATAGAATAGATAGACGTAAGGCTTTTAAGCCGAAGAGAATAACAATCAATCGGAAAGCTTTAACGCTAGATTTAGACGCTTACAATATGGTCAATGCCATAAACTAGGAACGCTATATCTTTCAAATTATGCAAACGAGATAGCATATAGAGAAGACACTAGAAGACTTGATAATAAGGCTATAATGGACGATATTCTAACTCGTTGTTTAGCAAACAATACTATCTCAAATGAATTCTGCGGTTACTTTTAGAGAGTGTAAATCCATCCGTGTAAGTCCTTTTTAAAACCTACTTATCCAAAGTAAGTTACAATTTAAAAAACTAAAAGGATTTACTATGTCATTACTTGACAGACAAGAGTTGGCCAAGAGATTAGCTAATGGAGAGAATATAACTCCTCAAAGCATAGTTGATGAGTTTAAACTCATCTTAAAAGATGTCATAGAAGAAGCTAGTAATGCTGAAATAACAGAGCATTTAGGCTATGATAAACACCACACATCAGATAATACAAACTACCGCAATGGCTATAATACCAAGACATTAAAAACAAACTACGGTGAGATATTAGTTGATATACCAAGAGATAGAGATGGCACATTTAACCCTAAGCTAGTTAAAAAGCGTGAAGTAGTCTTAAATGGCACAGATGATTTAGTTATCTCGCTTTATGCTAAGGGTATGAGTGTTAGAGATATTAAGAGCCATTTAGAACAACTATATGGCTTTGAGCTATCAGAACAAACTATATCAAATATGACTGAAAAAGATATTGGATAAAGCCAAAGAGTGGCAGAATAGACCACTAGATAGAATATACCCCTTTGTAATAATAATCGCTACTATACTTAAAGTTAGAATAGATGACAACGTTAAGAACATAGCCACATATATAATGCTAGGAGTTAAGCTAGATGGCAGCAAAGAAAATTTTAGGTATGTGGATTAGCAAGGATTGCGAACAATCAGTATATTGGCTAGATATATTCAATGAGATTAAAAAAATCGTGGAGTAGATGATATATTAATAATATCTACTGATAATCTAAGCGGTATAAGTAAAGCCATAAACTCATCTTTTTCCCAACACCCGATTCTTTCTGCTTGCAGCTACGAGTGCGTAGCGCGAAGTAGAAAAAAATGCGTAATCCATCAAATAAGAAATAGCCTTAAATATGTAAGTTATAAGGATAAAAAAGAGAATATCTAGTGAGCTAAAAAGCTATTTACGAAGCTGATACAAAAGAACAAGCCTTAACCAATCTAGCTGAATTTAAGGCTAGACATCAAGGGATTTTCCAAATATCGCTAAGTCTTGGGAGAATAACTTTGAAGAGCTATCTACTTATTTTTAGATATCCAAAGGAGATTAGAAAGCTTATTTATTCTACTAATGCCATTGAAAGCCCTAAATTCCCATCATTAAGCGTAAAACTAGCACTAAGGCTGTATTTCCTACCATTGATAGTGCTTTTAAGCTCTTATACTGCTCTATACTAGAAATTTCAGAAAAAAATGGAAAAATAGGTAAAATAAGAGGCTGGGATAAGATATATCCACAGCTTAGTATCTATTTTAGTGATACCTTAGAAAAGTATGAGTAAAATTTAGATGAATGGTTATAGGGTTAGGGGTGATTTACACAGATTGTTTGATACTCTCTTACTTTTACTTCGCTGCGCTCGTAACTGCAAGCAGACGGCAAGGCAATCATAGAGTAGTTGAAAGGCTTGGAGCTTAGGAAGCTATCTTATGAAATTTTACTCCGTTGTTGGTAAAGGAAGATAATACTCCTCGTCTTACTAATCTATTCATTAAAGCACATACCGATTGCTTATGTTTGTATTTAAATAGCTCATCTGAATCAAAAACAAAGTCTGCTACTTCGTCTATACTACCCTGTTTAGTTTTTAAAAACTCGATAATCTTTTTAGTAAGTTCTCCTCTAGCAAAAATACGGTGCATTAGTAACTCTTTTTTGCCTGAATGAACGTAGTTTTATAACTAGGGTCGAATATCGCAATAGCCTTATCTATGTTTCAAGCTCGGATTTTTAGCTTTAAAACTATATCCTGATAATATTTGATATTTCCTTGAAGCTCGGAATGCTTAGATACTAGAGCGGATATTACGTGAAAATTCAGCCATATAAATTCTTTATGATATGCTATAATAGGCTGAATTTAGCGGATTTTAGAATGAAAATCTTGTGCATTTGCTACATAATACCGGATTAGTTCTCCTTTTTGATTTTTTTATTTTTATCTTTTTTTACCTTTTTTGCCCGTATCTCGCTATTCTAAACCTTTAAATTTATGGTATAATGATCTAATCTTTTAAAGGCGCAAAAGAATTAGCGTCCGGCTCATAACCGCGAAGTAGCGTTTGAGCGTCTTTAAAAAGCCTCACTATTTTTTAGGCTCCCTTTTTCAAAAAACATTGTTTTAAACGCAAGCTCGTTTCTTTTTTTCTTAATTTTCTCGACTGCACTCCAAGCCTTTTATTTGTGGTATAATACCCTTGTCGATCCTGTTGGCGATAGACCATTCGTCTGTAAAAGCTTGTATTAATGGAGCTGTCCGAAGTTTGGGGATCGATAAACTACCTTTACTCCGTTCAGCATTTTTGTTTTTTTATATTGTTTATTTTTTTAGGCGCATTGCTTATTATCGTTATGTGCGTATCAAAAATCCGCCCCGATGCTTGTAAAAACTGCTCTACCGTCGTGCATATCTTTTATGAAGATAAAGTCGTTATTATCCTTTAAAACCATATCCGTATCCTCTAGGCTTTGCTTTACTAGCGGTATATATTTCTCTCTACCGCGCTACTATCTTTAGGAGGCTTCCTTTTGTTAGCCTTATCTCTTTGTCCTTTATAGCCTTTTTTTGACTTCAGGTTTTTAAATTTGGTATAAAATCATCGTCTATGCTTTTTAGCCCAAACGTTTTTTTATCCATTTTTTTCCTTTGCGTCATTGCTTACGTCGTCTATTTTTTTAGATTTTTCTCCTTTGCTTTTAGGGCGTTTTTCGCTCATCTGCGCCTCGCTTTGTTCGTTTAGGCTTTTGGGCGTCTCCTTTGTAAATCTTTTTCTTTGCCGCCTCTATTATCTCCACTTTTGGTTTTTTCGTGCTTAGGTCTTTATTCGTTACGGTCTTTTGTAGTAGCTTGCCTAGTTCGTCTTGCTTTAGTTTGTTTACGAAACTTGATATTTTCTCCTTATTAGCGTTTCCTTCCCCTATTTTTTTACTATCTGATCGTATAGCTTAGGGTTTGTCTTTTTAGAGTAGCTGCTGTTACCTTTGAGCCAAATAGCCCGTATATGAAACCTTTAGCAAATTCTCCGCGTCGAAAATTCCCGTTTTCGTCTTTAGCGTTTAGAGTTCCGCCCGCTAGACCTGTTCCTACGTGGGGGTTTACGTGTGTTTTTATCGCTGTTTCGTCTTTAGCCGAATTTCAGCGATATAATACTATCGTTAAAACGAGCTAAACGGGCATCTTGCCCTCAACGTTAACGCCCCGGCCGGCTTAGTATCGGTGTGTGAGTGTAGGGCGTCCTCACTAGCTCGTTTTGCTTCTTTTTTTCCTCAGACGTCATTTTTTTCTACGATTTGCATGTATGATTTTTATCGCCCTTGTCTATTACGATGTCTTTCATTTTGCTATCGTCTGCTTTTACCTAAATATACGCTATTTTTCGCTTTTACCGCTTTTTACTACGCTCGGTCTGTCTAAAACGTATTCTATTAATTCTTTTACGGCTCTCTTGCTATTGTGCATTTCAGGGGTGTTCGGACTTTAGCTAAGCCAAAGAGGCCGTTATAACGTCGTCTATACCGGTTTGAGCTTTTAGCCAGTCATCAAGCTCACATTTAACCTGATCTAGGTAAGTAAGCTTACCCTCCTTCATAGTCCAGCCCTCGCCCTTTACGACTTCTTGCTTTGCTCCCTGTTCGGCTGTTTTTTTGTTGTTAGGCTATAAGGCACATATTGGGTATAATAAAAAAATAAAAAAAGCAACTTGTTATCATGGCGTTGTACTGTGTTAAATAAAATAAATAAAGAATATTTTTTTAATATATTAGATTATTAGTGTAATAATATCTAAAAAAATATTTTTAGCAATATGATAATAATAGGATTTTTAATATGCCAAAAAGAAAAAATTTACGTTGATGTCCCATATTTACTAAGAAATGCAGCTAAAACTAAAGGTGCCATGTGGGATAACGATGAGAAGAAGTGGTTTTATATATGATACTTTTTGATGTTGAAGGATTGATGCGATTATTGGAAAGTGCAAAAACAAATACTAGTATTATGTCACAGACTATCTACCCTACCCTACCCTACCCTAAAAAATATTGATATTTGATAGTAATGATGTGCTATGTAAATTTAAAAATAGCGCTCAATGATGCTGGACTTGAGGTAGATATGCCTATTATGGATGGAGCTATTCATCGCGTTCGGGTACAAGGCGATAGAGGTGCGCAAAAAGCGGTGCATATATAGGCCACAACAACGAAACGCCAGCAGGGTTTTTATTCAAAATCTCAAGAGCGGTTTTTAGTACAAACTGGAAATATGAGAGTGATAATTCGCTGGTTAATAGTCAATCCAATAACACTTTGCTACAAGGTGGCAATGAGCGGACTACGCTCTTTGATGGTGTTCAAGCGCCCTACTCTACTAAAAAAATACAAAGCAAATTCAAATTTTATTAAAAGACAGCAAGAAAGGGATCTTGAGCTGATAAAAGAGCATACAAAGGCTGCAGATATCTTGAAAGATGAATTTTTACGCTCTTATACGGCTGAAACTAATCATCCATATCTTGTTAAAAATGATACATAACAATTATGGTTTACGCCTAGATATGTACGGGATTTGTTGATGCCGCTTTTTTGATGCAAGCGGTAAATTTTGGTCTGTCCAGAGGATATTTAAAAATGGCGACAAGATGATTGGTGACCTACTCTCTCAAGCTCAAAAACAAAATAATGAAAAAATTTATGCAAAAACGCGGTAATTTTTATATTGTTACCGATGGCATTGCATATGACTCAAAAATGATAACGCTTAATAATCAAATTTTTGTCTAATGTTGGAGAAGTATTTTTTTATGTGAAGGCTTTGCTACGGCTGCAAGTGTACATGAAGCAAGCAGCATACCTACTGTTGTAGGTGTTGATGTTGGTAATTTAGAATATGTAGTACGTGGGTTACAGGATAAATTCCCGCATCTACACATTATAATCGCAGCCGATAATGATTTAAAAAAACGAGAAGGAGGGCAGGGTAAACATCAGCAAAGAAAAAGCTTTTTATATAAAAAAATCATTATAAAAAAATATAAGTATTTGTTTGCCAGTTTTTAATAGAATCGAGGTCGATAACATGTGTAGCGATTTTAATGATTTGCACAAAAGTAGGGGGCTTGCTGAAGTGCGGAAACAGCTAAAAAGAAATAGTGTAATAATATTATAAAAAGTATTGTTATAGTATGTTTATACTATTATTATAGTATTATAATGATACTAAGTAAAATTTATAGCGACTAAGGTTGCGAATGTATTTTAGTACTGTATGATATTACTAAAAACCAAATCATATGCGTACTCTTTTTGTCATACTGTCTCTTCAATATATAAGTTATAAAATATTTTTCTCGTTGAGTCCTATTAATTTAAACATATTCCGAAATATAGATTACACCCACAAGCCATTTTGTAAAAATCTGCAATACTATTTAAGTATGTACAGATTAGTATTAAAATGAGCATGCTTGGTCTCTTGGCTTTATGCTATTGTAAGTAATTTATAATGTTTTTTTATGTAAATAAGAGGCTGCTATCACTTATTTTTATAGATTTATTTGATTTTTAGTATTAGTGGTATTTCAATATTATTAAAAATGCTATAAAAAAATATTTATATAATATTATTTGGATATGATATTAGTATTCTTATAATATAAAAAAATAATAGTACCAATATATAATATCGTAGTACTATATTAAAATTTATATTATGTTTTTTTAATACTATAAATTTTTACTTTTTATCAATACTCTATCAAATAAAGGATTATTTAATTACGATAAAAAAACTATAAAGAATTAAGAAAGTTGCTGTTCTAAATTTCTTTGGCAAGCCTAAAATTTGGAATAGTACTTTAAAATGATAAAACAAGGGTCAAAAATATACAATATAGTAGGAAACACTCAAGTAATACTATTCTAAAAATTTGAAAAAAATATACAAATAAAAAAAGAATAAGAGAGTAGGGCGGAAAAAAATCTAGTAATTGCTGGCCTGCCGATAAAATTTTACCGTCAAAACATTCAAAGTACTTATCTCTTTTTTTGGCTTGGACGAATTGTGTGCATGATGTCGTGTGGCTAAACTATAGCAATAAAGATACTTAAAAAAACTTTTTGTGCGTTTTTGTTGTGATTAGTAAAAAGGGTAGGGTGGTGATTAAACAATATGGGCCAAAAAATAGGCTTGATTTTATTTTTGGTTTTTATTTATTGCAATAATCTTATTTTTAGTATAATTTAGATATTGATTAGTTAGTATAATAATATTGAAATACTAACATAAAAAAATATTATTATAATATCTTTATGATATAAAATATTCCTACTGGATATTGCAATAAAGTGCCATGCAATAGTATCATGTTTTAGTACCGTGTTTTTTTGTATTTTTTTAAAAATTACTTCTTAGTATAATATTATATTAATATGATTAAAATATTATAAATATATTGTAATATAGGTATTTAGATATTATATTAATAGTATAATTTAAAAATATGTTGTTTTAACATAAACATGTGGACAATAGGCTTTTACTATGATATTTAAGTGGTCTGCAAAAATTACACACCAAACTTATCAAAATTAAATTATTTTTTTATAATTTAAAATTCGCTATGCATATAATATATTATGTAGAATAGGGTGGGCCAATTTTAGGCTCAATACGGGCTAAGCGGATTTTTCTCTTATATTCTTTGATAAAATATGGTAAAGTTCTTTCGTATCTTTACCATTATTGCATCTAAATATACTAGATAAAAGCTTTACAATGTCGATGATGGATATTCAACCGTAATGCTTTTTCGACGACTTTAGGCATTTTAAAAAAATACTTTTTGAAAAAAATATGGGGATTAATCTATATCTTAATAAGGTGTTAAATTACACCGCTACTGCCTTTTAGCTAGCTCGCTAAGCCATGCCGAGCGGTTATTCGTAACGGCATCGATTGCATTTAAAAACGCCTTTGGGTATAGTCAAATTATACGAACTTTTACGTTTTTCGTCGATAGGCTCATAGATACTTTCACCGTTTTTAAGAGCCCCTTCGACATAGCAAGCAAAGGCTTCTTTTAGATCCGCTATCGCTTCGGCTTCGGTAGCTCCCCAGCCGGCCATTAGATTATTTTTTAGTTAGCCCCATATCTGCATACTGAGCAAAATAATCGCCGTCGTCTAGTCTTTTGATTGTGATCGTATACGGTAAGTTTAAATAATAGTTCAAGTCTTTTTTCATCATGACTCCCTTATCTTTGCTAAGATTTGTAAAACATAGATCTCTTTAATCGGCTTATGGTACGGTACAACTATCGTGTCGCCGCCTTTTTTTAAATTTATAGTGCGAGCCTTTAACGTGATCTAACTCATATCCGTGATTTAGTAGCAGGCGCTTAACGTCGTCAAAGCTTGCGTTTTTCGGATTATTTTCAAGTTTTTTGATTAATTTATCAAGACTCGACACGCCGCCCCTTTTTATGTTTTATACTTACTATTATACATACTATTTTTTTATAGGATGCTTAATGGCCATATAGTAAACTTGTTATTAATCCCAAAAATCTTTCGGCTATCTTTAGTTTAAGCTCACACAAAAGAGCAATAAGTTCAAGAGAGGATAGTATTTATAATGCTAAATCATATATTAAATTTGTTGCAAAAAAATATCTATATGGTTATTGCGCATTTTTTTAATATTTAATATATTGACTTATGCAATAAATCTTAATTGACTATTTTTTTCAGCCAAGATAAGAGTACCAATTGCGTTATATTTACAAAAAAATAGATATTATTTAGATATTATTTAGATATTATTTAGATATTATAACTATATTGCAATATCTGTATTTAGATATTATATTACTATTTTTTTATGATATAATAGTTTTACACAACGCAAAAAGGATAAGTAAATGGTTATATCAATAGTAAATGAAAAGGGCGGTAGCGGAAAGACAACATTGGCCGTGAAATTTGAGCCGCAAGGCTTGCAGAAGACGGCGACAATGTGCTTTTTAATAGATGCCGACCCTCAGCGCTCTACCGAAGTTTTTTTCGGATATCAGAAGCCAATCGGATCTTAAGCCGCTATTTTCAAGCGTCTCAAAAACTGGCGTTAGTCTAGGGGATGAAATAAAACGTATGAGTGAAAATTTCGACTCGATAGTGGTTGATACGGGCGGGCGAGATAGTAAAGAGATGCGTAAAGCGATGCTCTCCTCAAATGTACTAATTATTCCTACGATACCGTCGCAATACGACGTAAGCGTGCTGATCGCATGCTTGATTTAAGTAGCGAAGCAAAAGTACTAAATGAAAAAAATTATTGACGCTTGTTTTTAGTAAATCGCGTTTCGCCAAATCCATTTTTGGCAAAAGAGCTTGAAAATATGCGCGAATATATAGAGGATGCAAAAAAAGAACGGAATTTGAGCGACGTTTTTTTGTTAAAATCCGTCATTTACGAAAGGCAAGTGTATAGAAAAAAATAGTTGCAAGCGGTAATATCTTGAGCGAATTTTTGTAAAAAAATGGAGATAGGGCGCTTGATGATTTCGAGAGCTTTTACGCCGAACTCTTGCAAGTAGTTAAAGAAAATATAAAGGAATAAAAATGGGATTTAAAAAGGTAAGTACCGCTACAACCAAGAACGAAGAGATTTTATCAATCAAGCAAGAGGCGAAACATCGGAGATAAAAAAACCTAAAAATTTAAAACGAGATAAGTCGTTTTTGCTTTATTTCACACAAGACGAGTTTGAGCGCGTTAAACTAGAAGCTGAAAAAAATAGGAATGGGCATAAACCAATATATACGGTTTAAGGTTTTTAGTTAGATATTTTTTTATAATATTATATACATATGATTATAGTATTAGATTAATACGATTGATATAATTTTAAGTAAATATTAAAAAAAGCTAGATCAGATGCTTTTTTTATGGTTTGGCGTTATCCATCTGTACAGGATAATAAAAATTAAATTATTGGTTTATAAAAAGTGCGCCCGCTTATTGATGCGGGCAATATTGCTAGATTTTGAAGATAAAAACATTGCTAGTAAAATATTCTTTTTAAACCTTTGTAGCAAAAATCATAACTATTTTTTTGCACCAAATTGCAGCATTTGTTTAATGTGTTTTTAATTTGGCAAACTAAGCCAGAATACTTCATGACTAAATATTTTTTTCACGTACACAAAATGGCTATGAAATGTACTACCAAATTCCTCAAATTTCAATGGGCAACTTAAATTTGGTGAGTTTTATTTCTGAGAATGGGCAATAATTCTCATAAAATTTTCAAACTTTATCAATGCGTCTGTTAAATTTACTACTCTTTAAAAACTAAACCATGTTTTTTTCTTGGCTATGACTTCTTTGTATTTAACTTCTACTACACATTTTTTAACTCGATTTATTTTTATTTTTTTGCAACTTTTATTGAAAAAAATATTATGATGCGATTATCAAAAAAAGGCATAAAATTAAAAAAACTAAACCACTAGTAGACACAGCTGGCTTGAAAACTATAACACATAAAGATGCGAAACAAAAATTTTACAAGCTTGAGCAAGCAAATATATCAAATAAAAACCGATACAACATGCTTTACGCCGACATTCACTCTATATAATGCTGCTTCAATCCCCTAGATCGGGGAAATTTGAATCAAATCAAAGAGGATGCATTATGTGCTCTTGTTTCGACTTGTTACGGTAGTTTCAATCCCCTAGATCGGGGAAATTTGAATCAAATCGTCGAACATGGCGGCATCTTAGAGATTGGTATCAAGTTTCAATCCCCTAGATCGGGAGAAATTTGAATCAAATATAGAAATGGATATAAGGAAACTCCTTATACCAGGAGGTTTCAATCCCTAGATCGGGGAAAATTTGAATCAAATGGTGTTAAGTCAGATCTTATGGCTAATGGAGAGCTCGTTTCAATCCCCTAGATCGGGGAAATTTGAATCAAAATGAAGCTGGTATCAAAGCTGACGAGTATAAGATCGTTTCAATCCCCTAGATCGGGGAAAGTTGAATCAAATAAAGAGAAAGCAGCTCCTGCACCTAAGAAAGAAAAAAATATTGTTTCAATCCCCTAGATCGGGAAAATTTGAATCAAATAAGGGTCCAGAACAACTAGTAGATTTAAGAAAGGTGCAGAGTTTCAATCCCCTAGATCGGGGAAATTTGAATCAAATATCGATTTGCTAGATATTTCGATAGACAAAAATGCAAAAGCGTTTCAATCCCCTAGATCGGGGAAAATTTGAATCAAATCGAGTTCAAGTATTATGTTGTTGATCGATATAACGGTTTCAATCCCCTAGATCGGGGAAATTTGAATCAAATGACGAGATCAATGCAGGTATTGCGCGCCGCGAATACTTGTTTCAATCCCCTAGATCGGGGAAATTTGAATCAAATTGACATACTTCCAGATGATAAGACACTAGAGCAGACCTGGCAAAGTTTCAATCCCCTAGATCGGGGAAAATTTGAATCAAATACAACATATGCGTAAGTTTTATCGGCGATAACGTCGATGAAATTGTTTCAATCCCATAGATCGGGGAAATTTGAATCAAAATGTTACCTGCTCGATTTATTCTGGTTACTACCGGTAACGTTTCAATCCCTAGATCGGGAGAAATTTGAATCAAATGTGATTTCGACTTCACGGTCGAGATCGCCAACATGCGGTTTCAATCCCCTAGATCGGGGAAATTTGAATCAAATCATAGATTATGTTTGAGATTGTACTAGCATTCGTTTTTGTTTCAATCCCCTAGATCGGGAAAATTTGAATCAAATTAAGAAGAGTTCTCAGCCAGCTGAGAAGGAGACTGGAGTTCTACGGTTTCAATCCCTCAGATCGGGGAAAATTTGAATCAAATAAGTAATGCTGTTGAGCAAGAGAAAGGCTACGTAAATCTGGAGTTTCAATCCCCTAGATCGGGAAATTTGAATCAAATGTTTATCGCGAGTTCATCGTCAACTCTCTAGGCAATGTTTCAATCCCCTAGATCGGGGAAATTTGAATCAAATAAAGATAGAAGCGATCTTGCTGAAGGAGATAAAGCTAATTGTTTCAATCCCCTAGATCGGGGAAAATTTGGAATCAAATGTGAATGGAGAAGAAATTATTGTGGCTGTAATACGTGAGTTTCAATCCCCTAGATCGGGGAAAATTTGAATCAAAATGTCAGATTTCTATTATGACGTTCATAGTGATACATTATGTTTCAATCCCCTAGATCGGGAGAAATGTGAATCAAATTGAGTTCGATGCTCCGTACCGGGCCGATGAGGGTTTCATGTTTCAATCCCCTAGATCGGGGAAAATTTGAATCAAATGTATCCTTACAGTGGTACAAGCTTTTTATGGAAAAAGCTAAGTTTCAATCCCTAGATCGGGGAAAATTTGAATCAAATGTATCCTTACAGTGGTACAAGCTTTTTATGGAAAAGCTAAGTTTCAATCCCCTAGATCGAGGGAAATTTGAATCAAATGTGGAGGTAAATCCTCCGACGGTTGGACAACTGTCGTTTCAATCCCCTAGATCGGGGAAAATTTGAATCAAATCCCTGAGAAGGGCAAGTCGTTGTCTATACGACCTTGATAGGTTTCAATCCCCTAGATCGGGGAAATTTGAATCAAAATGTAGCGGCTATGAAAGCTCGCCACGAAGCAGGTGTAAAGGGTTTCAATCCCCTAGATCGGGAAATTTGGAATCAAATCTAAATCTGTAGTAGATGAATACCTAAGATTCCTTAAGTTTCAATCCCTAGATCGAGGGAAATTTGAATCAAATATCGGCGATAACGTCGATGAAATTATCAGGGTTCTGACCGTTTCAATCCCCTAGATCGGGGAAAGTTTGAATCAAATAGCCTAAAAAAACGCATTAAGATTAACAATGAGTTTTTTTAAAGAACTATTGAAAAGCGCCATTATATCATATATAGCTAAAAAGTCCGAGAATCTAGCTAAATTTTAATTTCAAATTCCTAGCGTTTTACTAAATTTATGCTTAAGATAATGAATTTTAGGTAGTTTGCAAGATAACAAAAAGTCCGAGAATCTATTTTCAAAAAAATGAAAATTTTAGTAGTTTTTCGAACTTTTGCTAAATTCGTTAAATTTAAAGTCCCTATAATAGGCACTTTTTAAACAGACTAAATTTAAAAAGTCCGAGAATCTATTTTTTTAGAAGTATTAAATTTGAGGTTTTTCGGACTTTTTGAAACTTAGTAAAATATAAAAGTCTCTAAAATAGGGCTTTTTGAATTTTATAAAAGTCCGAGAATCAAATCCCTAAAAAAGGGAGTTTTAGATATATGTATCTGATATATGAAATATCTCTCCTTCTCCTAAGCTTTCGCTTTTTAGCTATGCAGGTTTTGCAGAGGCGGTAGAGGAGGAGAGTAGGGCGGTCATGGATGTTTACCGTCTTAATCGCTTAATAAATTCGTCGTTAAATTTACTATCATATCTTTTTGATTCGGATCGCTTTGGGCTATGAGTAGCGCAAGGGCAGCAAGCGTGTTATTGCTGATTTTTGGTTTGCCGTTATTTTTTTATAAAGAAGTCCGCTTTTTGATAGAAATAAAATAAACATAAAAGCTCCGATTCGTTTATTGCCATCGTTAAATGGGTGGTCTTTGATGATATAGTAGATCAAATTTGCCGCCTTTTTCTTGCGCCGTAGGTAGCAGATCGCATCCGCCGAAGGTCTGATAGATATTTTTTTAGTATGCCTTCAAATTCTCCCGCCTTTTGCGTTGCGAAAATTTGCGATGCTTCGCCTTTTTGGATCAGTTCTTTTTTAAATTCGTCTATAGCTAGCATGGCTTCATCGTAGCCTAGAGTAAAATTTTGCCCCACAAGATCTGTATATATACCTAGGGTTTTATCGTCATATCTTTGTAAAAGCGTCCAGGCCTTGGCGTAATGCCTCACGAGATCAAGCTCTTTGCTAGTTTTATGATGATTCGTATTCACGGTTTTTGCCTTTTTTGGCTGGATTATATCAGTTTGGACGTAAATATGTCCTTTTTGCTCGGTAAAATACCTTTATAAATCAACCTACGCTAGTCACAATCTACAAAGGAGATAATATGCAAAAATTTAACCCAAATAAAAAGAGATGCTCGAGATCGCCGAAGAGCTACGAGAAAAAGGTCAAATTTATGATGAATGCCGCTGATGTTTCTACGGAAAATGCGTTTTAAGCTAAAAAAACATCAAGAGCGATTTAACGGGTATCATAAACTCTTTGCAAGCTAAAGCTATCCATGAGGCATCTAGGTTGGCGGGCCTAAAAGGCGGAAATACCGGTGCAGGTGGGCCGTATACCCTGGAAGAAACCGGGCTAGTACTAGGTGGAGTGACTAGAGAGCGCGTAAGACAAATAGAAGCTCAGGCTATAAAAAGATCAAACATCCAAGGATAGTCAGGAAATTTTACGATTATGTGAAAGATATGTCTTAAATCTGTTAGTGAGTGGGGTAGGGGGCAAGTAGCCCTTGTTGATTGCGCCATAGGGATTATCTAGCACCTTTACGGCTTGTCTATAAAAAGCCTTTGCCATATCTGTGCAGATGACATTATAAACTTGCATTCAAAAAAACTATACTTGCCATACTATTGCCATATCCCTTGTTCTGCCATATTACTCTCCTTTGTTTTAAAGCATATAACTAAGTAATGGTAAATTTAAGTGTAAGATTTCAGTGCTCTAGAAAGAAAAAAAGTAGCTTCAGTTTAGTAAGTTTTTGATTAGCTCATCGTTGTTTGAATCGTTTTCTAGGTTAAAAATATAAAATCTCGAGCTGCATATCTTTTTTTCATATTCAAATTTTCATAGACTCTTGTTTTGCGCCGTCTATCTTTGGGTAAATGAGATAGAGCTTGCCACACTCGTATTTTTTTGCCGTAGGCATAGAGCTGATATAGGTCGGCTTGTGAGATTTTATACTTTTTCTCGCTTTCGTTAATATCTTGCCTGATGATTTTCCACTTTGTGTCGGCTATAAATTTGCCTTCTAAGAATATATCTGGTTTTAACCTAAATTTTCTTGGTTTTTTTCAATAAGATATTTTTTTCCTGGTGTTGCAATATGGTGCCGGGAAGCTTTTTTCTTGATAAAATTTCCAACATAGCTTTCAAAAAGTGTGTTCATATCAAAAAGCAAGGCAAAGGCTAGATCGTCACCTTTGTGCGGGGTGAAAGTATCGCCCAAAAGAAAGATCTTGCACCACAAAAGTGTTTGCTCGTAGTGCTTTACTTGACGGTTTATGGTGTAGCTTGTAAAGAAAGTTTTTATAATCATTGCACGTAGAAACTTCATCAAATATAAACAAAAAGCTCGCGTATTTTTTTGCTGATTTTTGTTTAAATTTGACTTTTTGTATAGAAAATTTAAGCGTTGTTTTTTTATGATTCTATTTATCTTTATGTCGCTTAAAAATTCGCTGTATTCTACGTAAAACCGCTCTTTGTGGATGCTATTTCTTTTGATCTGCTCGTTTATATTGAGCTTCCCTTTTAGAAAAACTTTAGGTTATCCTCTAGCGCCACATAGTCGCTTTTTATCCCTTTTTACAAGAGCTTCAAGCTCACATAAAAAAACATAGAGATGAGAAATTTACTAAAAGCGGCAATTTTGCGTTTTTAAACTGGCTAAATGTGAGCTTTTAAATGGGGGATTATTAAGGGATTTTTAGCATTTTTATTAAAACTGCTTTTGATTTATCAGTGTCGGTTTTGTCTGCTATTTTTGGCAAAAATTTCTATCGTTAAGCCACTTTTTTTGTCTGCAAAACTCCGACGTAGTTTCTAGCTTGTATACATTTCCCGCCAATCCCGCTTGCTATCCTTAAAAAAAGGCGCATTTTCATCGCTATTTTTTTAAGGATGAAATTTCTCTATATCGTCAAAGTCTTTTTTTGCCTATATTGTGCTCATATATACGCTCAAACTCAGTTATTGTTCTTTGGTTTTGCTTCATTTTTTTATCTGCTTGACTATAAATTTCCTTTTGTAACTTTGCGGGTTGTTAAAGGCTTCGTGATTTATCCCGTATGAGACTTTATCGTCTATATCTTCTATTTTTTTCGCCAAACAATTCGCTTGCCCTTTTCTTGTTTTTTTGTTATAAACTGAGTTTTGTTATTTTTCCCTGTTTGTTATCTGAATTTGTTTCATTGTTTTTTTCTTTCTGATTATCCCCCAAAACCAGTCTTATCTTTTTCCCAATCGTCGTAAAAAAATACTCTTGCAGTAGCGGTAAAATTTTATTCTTAAAGATCGAAGCTAATTCTGATATATCCGCACCGCCTTTTAATGGCAGAAAATAAGCATGCCCTATCGTGTGGTCTCTGTCGTAAAGATATTCTATACGATCGTTTATAGTTTTAAGCATAGTAGTAAAATCTATCTCGATTTCTTTAGGATCAATATCCTTATCCTTATATTTTATTTTTAATGGTTCCCAGAAGTTCAGGTTGTGGTATCATCTCCACAAACTCAAACCTTCTTCTAAGTGCTGTATCCATAAGAGCTATGCTGCGATCCGCCGTATTCATCGTGCCTATTATATATAAATTTGATGGCACACCAAATTTTTTCCTTCTCTTCTTCTCTTTTTATGTTGTGAGTATGGCAGCTCGACCATTAACTCATCATCTGCTCCAAGCCTTTTTGAAGGTTCAATTAGAGTTATAAGCTCACCAAAAATTTTAGATATGTTTCCTCGGTTGATTTCATCGATGATTAGAATATATGGTATGGTTGATAGCATGTCTTCCAATATGGCATCAGGATGTGTACCATACCTGTATGACGATTTAGAATTGTCTTGGTCAAATAATATTTTTCTTAAGACTATCTTTGCTCATGGGCATGGGGTTACCGTCTGCGCTACTTGCAGATCTAGCCTCTATACCTTGAGATGTATTTTTTTATAAATAAAATTCATAACCATCAGATGTTTTTAATTTTTTTATTAGAAGTTTCATTTTTTGCATAATTAGGCAAATTTGCCGCATATATATCATATAACTTATCAAATCTATCTTCAGAAATTTGCGGCACTTTTCCATTTTTTTATGTTCTTTACACTCTTTTATTCTTTTGCACCATTTCCTTAAAGATGCCGTCCTCAACTCGATAATGTATATTTTTATCTTCGGTATATGCTTTTTAGGCCTTCCACAAATTCCTCATACCCATAGCTTTGATGAAATGTTACAAATTTTATTTGTCCGCTTTGTACATATTCATCAAATTGCTTTTTTTAAAAGCTCTCCTCTTTTTCTTCGTCGTTTATTTCTTCTTCGCCAATTTTTTCCCTCTTATTATTTCGATAGCTTTTGCTATTGTGGTATATGTCTTTCCTGTGCCTGGAGGACCGTATAAAATTTGATTTAGTGGAAAATTTGCTTGTTTCTTTTGTATTTCATTGCTTGTTGTTGGCATCGTCTCTCCCTTGCCTTTTTTTAAATTCTATATATTTTTTTACTGCTGAGTTATAGTCAGCAAAATCTTTTTGGTTTTTTTCCAGATTTTTAAAAACTCTTCTTCTAAATATTTTTGGGTTTTTTTGCTTTTTAAGTCATAATAGTCAAAAATTGAGTAGATTTTTATTGTCTTCTAAAAAAACTAATAAAATTTTTTTAAATAGCTTTGATATTGTGGAACTGTATTTTTTTACTTAAAGTTTGTTTACAATAATCTTTAAAACCGTCATAGTCTATATCTTCAAACATATTTTTCTCCCATATTTTTTTAAAAATATATCGCTGTTTGCGGCTTATTATATACCGTTATCTTTTTAAATATTATTAAATAAATATTTTTATTTAATCGCTTCATGACGCTATATTGTTTACGAACAATTTTGTTTTTTTAACTAGCTTATGATTAGCAAAAGATTAGAAATTTTGAGCTTCCTTGATTGTATATTATCCTATATGATTTTTGTTAAATACCATTGCTAGCACACTAAACTTAGAAATGTACATATTTGGACAATTTTTTTGTCCTTTTTAACCCAGTAAAATACCTTCAAACAAAAAAACAAACAAGGAGCCAGGCATGAGAAACGAAAGCTTTTATGTAGATAACGAGATATATGACCTTGCGATGCTTTGGATACTTCGTGCGATTTTTTTCGCGCCGGAGGAGAAAGGGAGTTTTTAAGATGCAGATACGATAATGTCCTCGAGTTTCTAGGCGTGCATTCAAGCGAGCCTACAAAGCAGGACACCGAAGCTCTTAAAAAAATAGGCTTGACGTCCTTGAAAAAGCCAAAATATCATGCGAACTAAAAGATCTTGAGCATAATCTAAATTTGCTTCAGTCAAATTTAGGGTCTAAACGACGCCGAAAAAGACTATTCTCAGATTCGTTGCTATTATGTTTAACTATGAAGTAGTCTCAGATGCTTGCGAACTGATAGGAGACCCTAAATAGTAGACAAGCCGTAAAAGCCCCTATCGCAGATATTAAATTTAAATTCTAGCGACGTTCAAAAACGCTTTTAGAAAAAGACGGAATTTTTCGCCAAGACCTCGATAATAAAACTAGACAGCTACGGACGTAATCTAAGATCAAAAAAATCGACGTGCTAAATGGCGAATTTGTAGAAGCATTATTTACTAAATGCGAAAGCATCAACGAAGTATTTGCAAGCGCAATAAAGCCTTGTAGCGAAGCTAATTTGACCCTTAAAAACTATACTCACGTAAAAGAAGATATGCAAATTTTAGTCTCGTTTCTGAAAAACGCCATTCTCAAGAAACAAAAAGGAGTAAACATACTCCTCTACGGTTCAGCAGGGACCGGTAAAACAGAGCTAAGTAAAGTGATAGCTAGCGAGCTAAATTTAAAGCTATATGAAGTAGCATATGCAGATGAAAGCGGATATGCAAACGAGCTAGAAAGGATAAGATCTTATTGCCTAGCACAAAAACGTCTTATCTGCCGGATCAAATTTACTGATGTATGACGAAGCTGAAGATGTGTTTAACACTAGAAACGAGGAAAAAAGACAATACGGCAAAGCCTTTATAAATAGATCCTTAGAGACAAACGAAGTGCCGACTATCTGGATAACAAATAACATTTACTGTATGGACGAAGCCGTAGTTAGACGCTTTAACCTAGCTATAGAGCTAGGGGTGCCTAATGAAAACATGAGAGCTAGAATCATCAAAGAGTACAGCGCAAATTTGATAGATAATAAGCTAATAAAAAAAAGCTAGCCAAAAAAATCAACATGTAGCTCCCGCAGTAGTTAGCAACGCAAGCTTAGTCGTTTCAAATTTAAACGCTAGAGATAAAAAAACAAAGTCTTTGAGCGAGTGATAAGCAACACTCTAAAAGCCCAAGGATATGGAGCTATAGAAAAAGACGAGAAAAAGAGAAGACAAACGACGATCTACCTAGTAGCTACGATCCAAATTTCGTAAACTCAAACTGCGATCTAAGCGAACTAATGCAAGGTATAAAAGAGAGCAAAAAGCGCTAGAGTTTGCCTATATGGAGTGCCCGGTACCGGCAAGAGCGCCTATGCCATTTATCGCCAAAAGCCTAAGAAAGCCTATAATCATCAAAAAAAGGAAGCGACCTTTTGTCTATGTGGGTCGGAGGAACCGAGCAAAAATATAGCAGAAGCTTTTAAAGAAGCAAAAGATAAAAAAGCCGTGCTTGTGTTTGACGAAGTAGATAGCTTTTTACAAGATAGAAGTATGGCTGCACGAAGCTGGGAGATAACTCAAGTAAACGAGATGCTAGTGCAAATGGAAAGCTTTGACGGGATATTTATCGCCACTACGAATTTAATCGATAATCTCGATAAAAGCAAGTCTGCGAAGATTTGATCTAAAACTAGAGTTTGGATATCTATTACCAAATCAAGCGCTAAATTTATTTAAAAAAGAGTGCGCCTTGCTAAAAGTAAAATTTAATGAAAGCGCAGCCAAAAAGGTTTCAAATTTAGGCTCGTTAGCCCCGGGAGATTTTGCTAGCGTGAGAAGACAAGCTAAATTTAGACCTATTAAAAAAACGCAGATGATTTTTTTGCGAGAGATTAGGGCAGGAAGTTGCACTAAAGAACGAAGAGAAAAAGTGCTAGAATAGGATTTTAGGTTGCAATCTTGTTTGGTCGTATACATTATGCTATAATTTTAAATTTTTATTTAGAAAAAGGAGAAAAAAATGATAAAACAAAAAAATCAGTTAGAGATATAATAAATGAAAAAAAGTAAATTTTATCGTGCCCTCATATCAAAGAGGCTACCGCTGGGATAAGATAAACGTCACGGATTTGTTAGACGATCTGCTTGAATTTATGCAAGATCCCAATAGCGGTAAATTTTATTGTTTGCAACCGCTAGTAGTTAAAAAAATCGGTGAAAACCGATATAACGTCATAGACGGTCAGCAAAGGCTTACTACTATTTTTTTATCATTTTAAAGTATTTAGAAAAAAACTTTTAGAAGATGAAAAACGATATAAAAAGAAATTTATACGATTAACTATGAAACAAGGGAAGGTAGTCAAGAGTTTTTTTAAAAAAACATCGCAAAAACCGCAAGAAGATAGCAATAAAAAAATATAGACTATTTTTTTATATGTATCAAGCTTATAAGGCAGTAGAAAATTGGTTTGGAGAAAAAAATAAAAGAAAAAGAAAACCACTAAAAGAAAGATGCTTGAGATTTTTTTACAAATTCAGAAGACGAAAAAGCATATCGAGTTTATATGGTATGAAGTTGAAAAATAGCGAAAACGACGAAGTAAAGATATTTGCCAGACTAAATAGCGGAAAAAAATTCCCGCTCACAAATGCAGAACTTATTAAGGCACTATTTTTTTAAATATTAGAAACTTCCAAAAAGAATGTAGTAAAAAAATGAAATAAGTGTTAGGCAAATAGAGATATCAAAGGAGTGGGATGAGATAGAATACGCATTGCAAGATGACGAGTTTTTAAATTTTTAACAAAAAAATGACTATCCGACTAGGATAGAGCTACTTTTTGAGATTTTATCCGGAGTAAAAAAAATACAGAGCTAGATAGATATGCGATATATAGATATTTTTGCAGAAAAAGGCAAAGGAGAAAGACGGGCTATCTCATATATGGACTGATATAAAAAAAGATATTTTTTTAACGTTTAAATTTTGGTTTAAAGATTCCGAATATTATCATTTAGTAGGTTTTTTTGGTAGCATCTGGGATATCAAACATCATGACCCTATACAACAAATTTGAGTCAGGAGCCTGGCTAAAAACCGAATCAGAAACAAAAACAAAAAGTGGTTTTTAAGGATTCTTTAAAGGAGAAAAATAAAAAAATCGATACAGCTAATATTGGTGAGCTAAATTATATTGATAATAGAAAAGAATTAGAAAATATACTATTGCTTTTTCAATATAGCTACTATTATAAATAGTAAAGGCTCTTATACTAGATTTTCATTTAATGAATACAATGGTAAAAAATGGAGCTTAGAGCACATACATGCTCAAAAACGACAAAAGGGCTAAAAAGATAAGAGGGCTCAGCAAGAGTGGTTAGAGAGCATAAAAAGAATATATCAAGGACAGTGAGAATCCTGATCATAAAAAAACTAGTAGATAAAATTGAGATCTTCATAAAAGATGAAAAAAAGCGGTGTCTTTAATACGCTTCAAATGGAAAATTTTAAATCAATTTGGTAATATAGTAAATATGCACGGTATAGGAAATTTAGCCTTACTATCCGCCGAAAATAACAGTTCTCTAAGTAATGATTCGTTTATCGAGAAACGCTCAAAGATTATAGAGATGGATAAAAAAATGGCGAATTTATACCAATATGCACTAAAAAAATGTATTTTTTAAAGTATTACAGCAAGGAACTATCCAAAGTATATTTTTTTGGAGCGAAAATGACCAAGAAAAAGTATAAAGAATCCATAAAAAGAAACATTAAAAAGAATTTTTAGGAGAAGAAAATGCAAAAATAGTATTGGATTTAAAGATATTCTAACCAAAGAAGCCTCAATGGCCCATACACCTATTGTACAAAAAAACTAAAAAATTTTAATACCTATTATCCAAAGGGATTACGCGCAAGGTAGAAAAGATGCTGCTACTATAAGAGATAAATTTTCTAGATGAGATTTTTAATAGATTAGATAATGACGAAAAATTTATTTTTTTAGATTTTTGTTTATGGTAGTATAGAAGATGATAAATTTATACCGATCGACGGACAGCAACGCCTCACTACTATTTTTTTGTTGCACTTATACTTTGCAAAAAGAAAGGAAAGATTGTGAGTATTTAAAGGGTTTTTACATACGAAACCAGAAGCAGCTCTAGAGAATTTTTGCAAAAAAACTAGTGGTTGAGGATCTTGATTTTACCAAAGATAAAAATCTCTCCGGATATAAAAAGATAGTAGCTGGTTTATGCCATTTTGGGAAAATGATCCGACCGTAAAATCTATGCTCGAGATGCTAGACGCGATACACGATAAATTTAAAAATTCCACATTTTACGACAGACTAGAAAAATATACAATTTAGTTTTCTTGAGCTTAAAGAGTTTGGACTAACAGATGACCTATATATAAAAATGAATGCCAGAGGAAAGCCACTAAGTGAATTTGAAAAATTTTTAAAAGCGGAATTTGAGAAAGAACTATCTCAAGAAATAAAAGCAAAGCTAGATAATGAGTGGCTTTGATTTGTTTTGGGGATTAAAGGACGGTGATAAAAAAAGGCATAGATTTAAGTAGTGTTGATAAACGATATATGGCATTTTTTAACCGTGTAGCTTCGAATTTTTATGTTCTTAATATAAAAAGATACAAAAAGAGGCAAAAGATTTTTGATTTTTGATGAGTTTGATACACTAGATACATTAGAGTTTTTTTAGCAGTAACAAAAAAATAATGTAAACAATGTAATAAAAATTTTAGATGAGTTGTGTGAAGTTTCAAATTATGAGCTTCTTAAAAATTTTACTGATACTAGCAAAAGATGTTACCTATGAAACAAGGGTTAAGTTTTTTTGCACTATCTATGTTTTTTGATAAATTTTGGAGCCCAAAAAGCTTGGCGGAGAGTTTTATAAAGAGTATGAAAAGGGTAACTTCAAATGTAGCAAGAGACTTTAATATAGACAGCATTTCAAATCTAAAACAGGCTTTTTGAGTTTATAAATGAAATTTGTGACAAATGTAAGAATGAAAAGATTTTTTTGAGCTACTAGAAGGTTTTGATGACAAACAGCCGGAAAGCTTTAAAACAATTGGTTTTTTTATAAATGGCAAGAAAAAAAGAAGCTAAAAGCTAATGCAAAGCGACACGAGATGGATTGACGCTATTAATGAAGCTGAAAAAAACATTGGTATCTTGGCTCAAATTTGACGTTTTCTCATAGATTTTTACGAAAGATGATGTACATGAATTTGAAATATACTATAAGAAAATTTGATGATATTTTTTTAAAGAAGATAGGGAAAACTTCTTGTTTCAAAGGGCGCTATTAACGAAGGGCGATTATTTACCTGAGCGCGGCAATAGCAGCTACTTTACATTTTGTAATTTTAACAATAACTCTCGTAATAAAGACGACAACTGGCGAGATGTATTTTATGATAAAGAAAAAGTAAATTTCTGAAAAAAATTTACTGGATGACGATAGAAGCTTGCAAGATATCATAGAGAAGTTTGACGATAAGAGCTATTGGGGATATTATTTTTATAAAATATCCTGAAATTTTAAAAGAATGTACTCACTTTTTTTCATATTGGCATATGATTATACGATAAAGGTTTTAACAAAAAAACGGTTACCAGTAGCTATCATGTATAATATTACACTTACGCTTTGTTTATAATGCTAAAAGAGAAATATCCAGACCTATCCGACGAAAAAAACTACGTTATGAATGGGTAAAATCCGACGGAGAAATTCCTTATGTTTTAATAGGTGGCAATAAAATAATAGGTGGCAATAAAATCAAATTTATCAAAAAAATAAGGAAAATAAATACCAATGGATGATAGATGACTCGCTAGTGGGCGAAGCTTTAGATCCACAGAATCTTTCTTGCGATGTACTAAATTTCTGTAGAACATGAGGCAAATAAACTTGCAGAAAGCATAGAAAAAAATGACCCTCTCTAAATCCCTATATATCCGTGGTCTTCAGTGTGAAAAAGAGCTTGTGGTTAAAAAAAGAAAAAAACCTGAGGTTTTGCAAGCTCCAGATGATGGTGCGCAGGCTGTGTTTGACACCGGCACATCGGTGGGTGAGCTAGCCCTGTGAGCTATTTAACGGCGGCGAGAGGATAGAGTACACGGGCGATTTTAACGCGCAGGTGGCAAAAAAACAAAGGAGCTTATAGAGCGCGGCACAAAGGTGATCTATGAAGCTACTTTTTTTGTTTTGACGGCATCCTCGTGATGGTCGATATCCTCCGTATCTGCGAGGATGGTCTCATCATCAACGAAGTAAAGAGCTCAACCTCGGTAAAAGAGGTCTATATCGATGATGCAAGCATCCAGCACTACGTCATTAGCTCTCTTGACTACAAGGTGAGCGGCGTAAATATCATCCACATAGATAGCACTTACGTAAGAGGCGAGGAGCTCGAGCTTGAAAAAGCTTTTTCACATAGAGGACGTGACCGAGCAGATAATGCAAAAACAAGCAGAAATTCCTCAAATTTCTAAGTAGATGTGAGGAAATTCTTAGCAAAAAAACATTGAACCGGACATTGATATCGGCCCTCATTGCTCAAGCCCTTACACTTGCGACGCTTGGGAATACTGCTGGCACGAGCAGCGGGCATTCCCGAGTACAGCGTATTTGACATATCTCGCTTAAGGAGCGATAAGAAATTTGAGCTTTATAAAAAAACGGCGTGGTTAAATTTAGCGACATCAAAGATTTAGGCAAATTTAACGCCTCTCAGCAGATCCAAATCCGCTCTGAGCTCTCGCAAGAAGAGATCATAGACAAGGACGCCATAAATGAGTTTTTGGGCACTCTTAGCTATCCGCTCTACCACCTTGACTTTGAGACCTTTCAGCAGGCGGTGCCTGAGTTTGTGGGGCTTAGTCCATACGAGCAGATACCTTTTCAGTTTTCTATCCACAAAGATGACGGCAAGGGAAATTTAGAGCATTTTGAGTTTTTAGCCGAGGTCGGAGCCGATCCTAGATATGAGCTGGCGCTAAATGTGATCACATTTATCCCACAGGATGCCTGCGTGCTGGCTTATAATATGAGCTTTGAAAAAGGAGTGATAAGACGTCTTGCCGTAAACTATCCTCACATTCAAATGAGCTTATGGCTATCCACGACAACATAAAAGACCTGATGGCGCCATTTGCAAGCAAGAGCTACTATCATCCAAAGATGCAGGGCAGCTACTCTATAAAATACGTCTTGCCGGCGCTCGTGCCTGAATTTGAGTCGGCTTACAAGGATCTAAATTTGATCCACAACGGTGGCGAAGCTATGCAGGCATACGAAGCCATGACGCACATGTCAGCAGATGAGCGCGAGGCCTATAAAAAGGCGCTTTTGGCATACTGCGAGCTAGATACTCTAGCTATGGTTAAGGTTTTAGAAAAACTACGCGAAGTGGCAAAATAGACAAAAAAAGTGTCTGCTTTGCCGGCTATAATGCTTTTAAAAATTTAAAAGGAGAAAGTATGGAAGCGGACAAATTTGAATCGTTAGTAGAAAGGCGTATGCCTAGCGGTGCCGACTATTAGAAAGCACGGCGAGGCGCTTGTAAAACGCTTCAAAAACGCGACGCTTATCCGCATAAACCCAGCAGATAGCAGACTAAATCCACAGCTTGGCATCAGTCTAAAGCTTGGCGACCTAGAAGCACTAAATCAAATTTTATAACAAGGAGACAAAATGGATCATGTAAGCATATTTCAAACTTGGTATAAAAATGATAGCGGCGAGCTAAAAGCATATGGCCGTGTTTAAGGCAAAAGCAGGACATATACACGCTTAGTCAGAGCATATCTGACAAGCTCTTGGCACTACTTGAAAATGCAAAGGGCATCGAGATAAATTTTAAAATTTCTAAAGATATGCCACTTGATGCTGTGATCAAGCTTTGCTTGGAGCAGATAAGAGATACGCTTTGCGAGGAGTGTAAAGTTTAATGCGATCATCACCGATGATCTAGACTATGTCGATGAGCGGATCATTGATACAAAAGCGACTATAAAATACTGAAAAAATTAGACGATGTAGATATCAAATTTTAAAAAGGAGAGGATGGAGATAAATTCAGAAAAAAAGAGGACTTTGAAAGGCTTTTTTTGTAGCTATGAGCAAGGGCTACATGGCGGCAAAGGCCGAGGCAGACAGGCAAAGAGCCATGGGCAAGCACGACTATAATATCTTTACTTTGTTTTATAAAGTTTAGTGATGAAGTAAATTTGCACTCAAATTTTATAGCTTCACTGCTTGATCCAAACGGCGATCACTACAAGGGTGATCTATTTTTTAAAAGATATTTTTTTAGAGACGTGCGGCATAGATGACTTTGGCATAGATACGAGCAGGGCCACCGTTTTTAAAGAGTTTAAGCATATAGATATCTACATAAGCGACGGCAAGAAGCATATCATCTTAGAAAATAAAGTATATGCAAAAAGATCAACCTACGCAGATAGAAAGATATATAGATACTATTATAGATAAAACAGAAGGTGCCGAAGATGATATATATGTTTTATATCTGCATCCAGATGGTAATCTGCCAAAAGAATATAGCCTGGGTGGTTATAAGACAAATCAAGACGAAACAAAGCTAGTAAAAAAAGATGGCTCTAGCATAAATTTCTAAAGTAATTACCTACGAAGATCAAATTTTAAGCTGGATAGATAGGTGCAAAAAAATGAGGTGTCAAATTGAACTGACCTAAATATTTTTTTATCACAATACAAAGATGTGATAGAGATGATTTACAATAGATACAAAAGGATAGATAATATGGAAAAAGCAGATTTGGTAGAAAATTTTTAAAGAGAATTATGTTGCGGTATCGGATATAGTAAATAACTATCAAGGAGTTAGAAAAAGATAATATATAGTTTTTAAAAAGGTAGCAGGAGCTTTAAAAGAATATAGTGAAATATACGAGATTAAAACTGAAGAAAGCCAAGACTATAGACCTATAATTATCACTAAAAAGATCCCAAAGATAATGAAATATGGGAAAAATTTCTATTTTACAGTCGAATTTCAAAAATTCACCTACTCTATGCCATATTTTTGGTTTTTCGTAGGAAGGAAGATAAAAATACAAATGCTAAAAATTACACAAATCCATGCAAAGACCAATTAAAAAAATCAAACAGAATATTTTTTTGGCTTATAATGAGTTATATAATGATGTCAATACCGACATTTGCAAAAAAATAATAGAAAATGACTTCACGCCAGAAACTTTTTACGAATACAGTAAAAGGAATTTTAAACACGCTTAAAGAATGTAAATTAGAGATACAACAAAAACTAACCACAAAAATTTGAGTGGCTCTATGCCACTCAAATCTAAATTTAAGAGCAAAATACTTTACTAAACAAGACATACAATAGTCCAAAAAGCTACGTAAAAATCTCCAAAAAGAAAAAGGAGATGAGATGAGAAAGTTTTGACAGACTTGTTGCACTCTATCTGCCACGTGCTGTGCTTTTATGGTGGGCTGTTTGACAAGTAGGCGAATACATAGCCGATATAGTCATAACCGAACTTGGATATGACGAGGAGGGGATAAAAGTGATAGGCGGCATGTAAAATTTCTTAAAAGAGTTAAGAAAAGGTCTTTTAGATAGTAATAGATAGCACGCTAAAGTCGCAAGGATATGGTAAAAGAGGCGAACCAAGAAGAAGGCATATCTCTGCCATAAAGCCACAATACAGAATTTATAAACGCAAGCACCTATCTTGACAAGCTAACTCGTAGCACAAAAGATAGCCAAATCTCTATGGTTTGCATATACGGAGCAACTACCAGCAAAGGCAACAAACAAGCTACTGGTGCTAAAAAAATCATGCGATCTAATAAATGCACAGATTGGTTAAACAGAAAAACGTAGCGCTGGCTTTGGAAGATTTGACCTAAAGCTAGAGTTTGGGTATCTATTGCCAAATCAAGCGCTAAATTTATTTAAAAAAGAGTGCGCCTTGCTAAAAGTCAAATTTGATGAAAATGCAGCTAAAAAGGTTTCAATTTAGGCTTGTTAGCGCCAGGAGATTTTGCTAGCGTGAGAAGACAGGCTATTTAGACCTATTAAAAACGCAGATGATTTTTGCGAGAGATTAGGGCAGGAAGTTGCACTAAAAAATGAAGAGAAAAACGCCAGGATAGGGTTTAGCCTGTCCTTAATCAGGTATTTAGTCTGGTATATCCGGCGAAATGCCCATTTATGAGGATTTCAACGAAGCCATATTAAGATAACTTTATTCTGATAAAAAAATAGTTTTTTTGGTAGTCTCAACAAAAACTAAAGTTTTATTTTTACGACATTCATATCGCCGTCATATATTTTGACATCATGCTCATGTGGTTCTATTTTTGTCGCATGCAGCATTTATTTTTAAGTCATTAAAAAGATTGTCTAAATATTCAATAGTAGTATGTTGCCCAGCCCCAAAGTAATGCTTCTTACTCCAATTTTCCTCAATCTCTTTAAAAAATTTTCCTCTATATGATCCCTTAGCTCTCCTTGCTTACCGCATACGTCCATTATGTATTTTGCTACGGCTTTAGGGTATATGGTAAAAACCTCCGATTAAATTAAAAGGTATCTTTTATAAGCAAACTATAAACCATTATATATAAATCATCGAATGCAAAATTATCTCGGTCTAGCGGGATATTAAAGGCTATCTTTACTATTTCTTCTTTTTGATCTCCTTGTGTATAGCATGTGATCGTCATCTGGTAAGTCATTAATCAGGGATCCTAAAAATCAGCCTCTCCCAATCTTTTATCTGCTTATCTTCTATTAAAAATTTTGCATTACTCGGATAAACGTACGACATCTTGTCTTCGTAACACCCAAAAAAATATTATAATACTTGCCTTTAGATATATTGCCCTATCATATCGATATTGTCTTTTTGATACTTCCAAGCTCAAAAATACCGCGCTCCAAAGCCTTCTATACAGATATCTACACCCTTGTTATAGTCCTTTTTGATGTGTTTTTCCGCTAAAAAGCCGTTAGTCATAAAAAAATAATATACCTTTGGTTGATGTTTGTTTTCATTTTTTTATATTTATCTGCTTTAGTTCGATTTTTTTCTAGCTCTTTTATGAAAATATTTCTTTTTGGCGGCTCTTTGAAATAAATCATGTTCGCTAATTTCGCAAAATAATCTGTCCCTCAAAATTTACGGTATCTACGAGTATTTCGTTTAAATGTAGCTTTTTGTATGTAGTCGGCCAAGTTTTTTTACGTAGTACACTCCTTTTTAAAAGCGCATTCGCCATCAAGGTTTAAAACGCTCAAAGGCATGTTTGAAATAAACAAATTTTTATATCAAATTTTTTTCTTTTTGGTTCAAGCTCAAATTCATAAAATGTTTCGCTAGTACCTATCTCATCGAGTTTGACTATAGAGGCTTGATCGGTGTTTTTAGAGCTTAAAAATTCATTTGGAAAAAAACGCATCATAACAAAAATTATTTGCCTCGTGGCCGTAAAAATGCGTAGCGTCTTTTTGTACGCTATTTTCATAAATCTGCACAAAAATATCATAAGTATATAAGCCCCTTGTAATTGAATGCTGAGTTTTGCCGATATATATGTTATCTAGGATTGGTAATAGTAACGTATTTTTCCTGAGTAAAAATTTAACTTTTTCTAGCGAATCGCTACTTGATTCCAACGCTTTGAAATCTATCTCTTGCGATCCAGCTTCCTTTATCGCTATCGCATATGTTTTTGCGGTTTTTTTATGCGTATTTTCGCGTATTTTTTCATGTCGTATCCTTGTATGAATTTATGGTATATTGTAGCCGATTGGATTAGACATTTTTGTGTCTGCGTTTTTCGGTATAATGGCAAAAATCTATGAAGGAGAGGAAGATGACTAAAAAAATATAAGACCAAAAATGGAAGATAGCTTTTAAAAACGAAAGTTCAGCTATTTTTATTTGACAAGGCTTTTTTTCTTGGGACAACTCAGACGAAAAAAAGGATACAAGGATTACTATATTGAAAATAATATTGAGACTATAAAAAGGATTTTAAGGATTTTTAAAATCAGTAATGAAGTAGCAGATTTATACAGTAGCATATACTACCAGCTAGAGCTAAACAGCGATGAAAGCAAAATAAAGCATAAGGGCAAAGAGCTAAACATCATGGTGATCGAACAAAAGACAATATTTTGTTCAAAAATCCAAAGATTTTTCCAGTAATTTCTAGAAGAATTAGAGAAAGAATATGAAAAAAAGAGTTTCAGATAATTTTTTTCCTGAAGAAGAATTTAATAAGATGCTTAACGAAACAACTTGCTCATACTGCGGCATAAGCCTAGCTCAGATCGAGGAGCTTGGCAAAAATGGCAAGCTAAATAATAAAAGAAGCGATACTCGCGGATATACGTTAGAGATAGATAGGATGTTGCCAAATTTAGAGTATAGCAAAAAGAACTGCTGCATGGCTTGCTACTGGTGCAATAATGCAAAAACCGATGAGTTTTCGCCAGAAGAATTTAAGCCTATTGCTGAAGGCATTAGAAAAAGCTTGGAATGAAAAGACTTAAAGGGCTTGGTATAAAAGAAATAGGCACTCCAGATCCAGAAATTTGGAAAACTAACTTTAATACAAACATGGAGCCAGATATAGAGAAGCAATTAAGGCTGTAACTCTACCGCCCAAATTTCTCTGCCGTTATGCAGTGTAGCGCTCCGCCAAGCTCTATGATCTCGCTTAAATTTATCGTCTCTACACTGCAGCCACTATAAATTTTTCTTGATCTGCTCTATCGCCGTATCGTCATCATCCATCCCGTATATCGGAACTATTAAAATATCCTTAATTTTAATAGAAATTTGAAGTAAGCGCCCCAGTCTCTTGTTTTTACTAAAAAAAGCCCTCGCCATACTTCATAAATTTGATATTCAAACCGTACTTTTTAAGAGACCTTATAAGCCTATCGTTAAAACTCTTGCTCTCGTTTGAAAAAAATCATTGACAAGCACGCTGTTTTCATCTATCCATCTCACCATGCCGTCGCTGTGCCCCTAGCATATCGTATGGCTGCCTTAGTATGATGATGAGCTCGTTTAGCGCGCATTTTTTTGCTTTATGGTCTCAATGATCTCGGACTTTGTTTTTTTGACGGATTTTTCTCTGAAAAATTTTATCAGTCATTATGGCTTTATTTTTTTATACCTTATGAAAATTTCCGCCGTCGACGATTAAATTTGATGTGATCACTTAGCGGCTGGATCTTTGTCCTTAGGGTGGCTATATTTATCATCTTTTAGGTAGTCTGGATCGTAGTCGTAAGAGACGAGGCGTCCATCGTCAAGCAAAAACGGCATAAAATCCCTCATCCAAATGTCTTTTGTTTCTAAAATTTCGTATTTTATATTGTATTTATTAAGGATAGAGCGCAAGGCATCGGCGATTTTGGCGTGGTTTTTTGACTAAAAGATTCGAAATAAGAATAGTCGGCTTCACTGTTTTTTTCCCTAAATTTAAAAGAATTTCTTGGGATTTTTGACAAATTCTACTGACATATAAGGACTCTTTTTGTCCGATTTGTCCGTTATAATTTCACATATCGCAAAAAAATGTATCGGCGATAAAAAAATAAAAAAAGGATAATTAGTGATTTTGCAAGCAGCTCAAAAATTAACACAAAACAGCTATAAAAAAAGGCACTTGGCTATGTTTAATAAGAGCACTTGCAAATTTGGAGTAGCCTAGACGAGTTTATTACAAAAGGAGTAGGGGGCTTATTTTTTTAGAGCGTGATAGCAAAAGAGTGGCAGCTAAAAAGCAGAATGGGTAAGGCTTCAAGAGGGGCATAAGCAAATTAAAAAAATAAAGTAGGGTTGCTTTGTGGCTTAAATTTAAAATCTAAAAAAAATGGACATTTTTTTATCTAGCCAAAAAAACACGTATATTTTTTACAAAAAGTTATTTAGACAAAAGAAATAAAAAAAGTTTAAACATTTTTAAAACAAAGGAGAAAAAAATGGCAAAGAAAAAAAGTTGTTAAAAACAGCTCCAATAATTGAGCAGTTTATAGATTTAGCTAACACGCAAAAGGGAGCTAGCAGACGAATTGGGATCTAAGTTTTTAGAATTTTGCAATGCATATTTAAACGAAAAAAATGCGTTATTACTAGAAATAGTTTTTGATCAGCAAGGCTCTTTTTGCCGGTATATCTAAATATTGAAGTTTCTACCAAAAACCAACTTCTTATACATCAAGAGTAAATGCGTATGTTGGTAATGTGTCTTTTGAGCTAACATATGATGCTCTGGGCGAAGAGTACGATGATGACCATTTTTAAAGATGAATTAGTTAAGTTCTTAAATAAATAACGTTGTATTGCAAGATAAAACATGTGGTGCTAGATCACATTGGTTCAGTATAAAAAGTCTTCAAGATAGGTAAAATTTTTATCGTACTAATATAGCAGGGATGAAAAATCCCTGCATGAGTAATTTAGCGATTTTGCTTCTCTTTGCGCCAGTAAAACCAAAAAAATAATTAGGTGCTATGATCAATCAAGGTTTTATACTTTTAACTTGAGATAGAATCAACAGGTTTAGTGGAGTAAAAAGCGATGAGTTTAGCTTGTTGGTCATAGTATTTTTTTGCCTGCTTTTAGCAAATATGTCGAAATTTTCTAGTAATGAATTAGAGCAACTATTTATTAATACTTCTTTATTGAATTTTTTTAAAAAATCTCAACACAACTCCTTCTATATGCTTTTATAAGTGGTAGCCTCAAAGGGCAAAATGATATTTACCATAAGCCCTATCACATCATCGCTAGCATCTTTTTGGCTGTTCTTTTATTTTTTTATCAAATAGATTTTTCTACCTCTGAAAAAAATATTTCATTAAATTTTTCAAACGTCTCTTTACGATCTTTAAACGCCCCCTTTTTTTAAATTAAGTTGTTGCAAAAAAATGCATAATGCAATTATTACCTATTTTTTTATAGACATTTAATGTCCATTTTTTTATGCTAAAATTATAAACGAAAGCTATTTTTATTTAAATATAGTTTAAAAAAAGCATAATAAATCCTTAACAAAGGTAGAAAAATGAGCAATAAATTTCTATCAAAAATCCCTCTACGTACGAGGCCTTCAGTGTCCAAAAATCGCTATGGCTTAAAAAAATATAAACCCGATGTTTTGGAGCAAAATACCAATCCTACCATATTCGAGACTGGAAACATGATAGGAGAGCTCGCCTGTGAGCTATTTTTGCGGTGGTCAAAGGATAGAATTTGATGGCAGTAGCTTTGATGAAAAGATAGCTCAAACTAAAGAAATTTTATAAAAAAACGGCGAGAAAGCAATATATGAAGCGACATTTTGTTTTGATGAAATTTTAGTTATGGTGGATATCTTGCAAGTCGTTGGCGGGAAACTCATCATAAACGAGGTAAAAAGTAGCACGAGCTTGCCCGATGTCTATATAGATGATGCGAGCATACAGTATTATGTCATTAGTTCGCTGGGATATGATATTGGGCGCATTAATGTGATACACTTAAATAATCAATACATTCGCGGCGACAAGCTAGAGCTTGATAGGCTATTTGTTATAAATGATTTAACGGATCGAATTGTGTCTATGCAAAGTAAAGTGGCTGAAAACATCAAAAAGCTAAAAAGGACTATAGGCGATGATGTTGAGCCACTTTAGATATAGGGGTACATTGTTTTAAGCCTTATGAGTGTGACGGAATGAATTACTGCTGGCGCGAGCAAAGAAAGATACCAGATGGGACTTCTGTTTTTAATATCACAAGGATTAATAAACAAAAGGCAACCGATCTTTACCGAGGCGGGATAGTGAATATTACGGACATCAAAGATATATACGCCTTTAATGCAAATCAACAAATACAAATAAAAGCCCAAATTAATGGAGAGGAATTGGTAGACAAGGCAGCGATTGGAGAGTTTTTGGATACGCTTAGCTATCCGCTCTACCACCTTGACTTTGAGACTTTTCAGCAGGCTGTACCCGAGTTTGTAGGTCTTAGGCCATACGAGCAGATACCTTTTCAATTTTCTATTCACAAAGATTATGGCAAAGAAAATTTAGAGCATTTTTGAGTTTTTTTGGCCGAGGCTGGAGCTGATCCTAGATACGAGCTGACATTAAATTTGATCAAATTTATCCCACAAGATGCCTGCGTGCTAGCCTATCATGCTAGTTTTGAAAAGGGGGTGATACAGAATTTAGCTACACTGTTTCCGCAATTATCATCTCATCTTATGAATATACATAGCAACATTAAAGACCTTGAAATACCGTTTGCAAAGAAATTTTATTATCATCCAAAAATGTGCGGGAGTTCATCCATCAAGAAGGTGTTGCCAGCCATAGTTCCTAGTTTCGAGAGCGCATATTCTAGCCTTGATCTTATACACAATGGCGGAGAGGCTATGAGTGAATACGCAAAACTAAAACATAAAAACCAAAGACGAGCAAGACTTGATTAGAAAGGCACTTTTAGCATACTGCAAGCTAGATACTCTAGCGATGGTTAAGGTTTTAGAAAAAAACTGCGCGAAGTAGCAAGATAGACAAAAAAAGTGTCCGTTTTGCTGGCTATAATGCCTATAGGTATTTAAAAACCATAGGAGGCAACATGGATAGTGACAAATTTGAGCTAGCACGCGATACAATACTCCGCGCAAAAGAGATCGTCGCAAATGCTCAGGCAGTCATCATAACCGCGGGAGCTGGCATGGGCGTAGATAGCGGACTACCTGATTTTAGAGGCGATCTTGGCTTTTTGGAAAGCCTATCTACCTTTAAAGGATAAAAAAATATAAGCTTTACAGAAATGGCAAATCCACAGTGGTTTTTTTAGTAGTCCTGAGCTAGCCTGGGCGTTTTACGGACACAGGCTAAAAGCTTTATAACAAAACCCAGCCTCACGAGGGCTTTGCGCTGTTAAAAAAATCTTTGCGAAACCAAAAACGGGAATTATTTTATCTACACTTCAAACGTCGACGGACATTTTGAAAAGGCTGGGTTTGACAAAGATAAAATTTGATGAAAATCCACGGCTCCATACACCACGCCCAGTGTATCCATAACGATGACGGAAATATCTGGAATATGGACGAAAAATAGCGTGGAAGTAGACGAGGAGAAATTTATCGCTACAAAGATGCCCGTTTGCCCTGAGTGCGGATGCGTGAGCCGTCCAAATATCCTTATGTTTTACGATCATGAGTTTAATTCAAAAAGGACTTGGGCGCAGCGCAAAAAGTACGATGCGTGGCTTAGCCATAATATGAACTCGCGCATAGTCATAATCGAGATCGGCGCGGGGCTTGCTGTACCAACGATCAGGATTTTTTTGGAGAAAGGATGGCCAAAAGATTTAAAATGGCTCATCTAATCCGCATAAATCCAGTAGATACTCACGTGAGTGCATATAGGGGCATGGCGATAAAGGCTGGAGGACTTGAGGGATTAAAGATGCTCCTGGGTTAAAACCAGGAGCGTAGATTTGCCGATATTTCGCCGTTTTTTTATCGGCGAATGTGATTTACGAAGTGAAATTTGAGCGTCCGTTTTTAGCTCACCTTTTTATCAAATTTACGGCTTTGACGATAGCTAAAAGCGAGATATCGTCGCCAGAGCTTAACTCTAGTTTTAGCGACTTTACGGATGCCGTCGGTACTTCAAGGCCGCTTTTAAATTTAGCGTGGAGTTCGCTTAATCTGCAATGAACGTCAAATTTGATCATTCTTTCTCCTTTGGTTACATTTGATAAAATTATATATTTTAAAACGGACAAAACCGTGTCCAGATATGCGCCAAAAAAAGGAAACGAGATGAAAAATTTTGCACGCAAGCGATTTGCACTTTGATAAGGCCAATTTGATCAAATTTCTAGATTTAGAATTTGACGTTTGCTGCATAAGCGGCGATCTGATAGACGCAAGCCAAAAAGGGCGTTAACGAGCAAAAAGGCTTGGGTCAGGCGGTGGCTGGAAAAATTTCTAAAGGACTGATCTTTGTGTGTAGCGGAAATCACGACGTAGACGGCTCTGGCGATGCCGCATGGATGAGGATGCCAAATATTTACGCAGACGGCGATATAAAGACGATTGAAGGCGTAAAAATTTGGCTGCGTTCCTTATATGTGTACGGATATTTTGGACTTTGCGGAGTGCGACGTGCTGCTTGCGCATACCCCGCCATCTCACACGCAAACGGCCGTTGAGTGCGGCAGAGATTTTGGAGATAAAAGAGCTTTATAGGGCGCTAAAACACGGGCTGCTAAAAGCAAAAATCATCCTTTGCGGACATGTGCATGATCCGCTATCAAGAGTCGATAAGATCGGCAACTGTAAGATATATAACTCAAGTCTTGGGCTTAATATTTTAGAAATTTAACTGCCGATCGGCAACCAAACTTTATCAAATTTGGACCGCGAAATGTCCTAAATTGAAAGTAAAATCATCCAAAAAAAGGAGTCGCTATGGATGAGATTTTACTGCCACCCGAGATCGAAAACAAAATCAAACTTTGGGCGCTAAGAGCGATCGAAAAGAAATTCGGCATGCCAGATAGTTTTTTTCAAAAGTTCGATGGTATCTTGCAAGAGGGTGAATCTGTGGCAGAAGCAAAAAAATCAGGTTTAAAAAAATCTCCATGCCGAACTTGAAAAATCAAAAATAACCAGCGCGGATAAGGGCGTAAATATTTTTGCTTTACGGACTTCCAGGCACAGGCAAGACGGAGTTTGTCAAAATGATAGCCGCCGAGCTAAATAGAAATCTTTACGAAATAGCCTCAAAAAAAGCCGATATACAGACGACAACTATAGCGGTGAAAAAGCGATTTTTATCGCTAAAAAAACTGCGGACAAGGTTTTTAAATAAAGAGCGCGACATCATAATGTTTGACGAGATAGAGGATGTTTTTTAAAGGCACAGAAAGGATGTCTAAAGCGTTATTTAACTCGACTTTAGAGAGCAACAGCGTACCGACGTTTTGGATAACCAACGACATAGACGAGATAGATAACGCCTATATCAGGCGTTTTGATATAGTTATAGAGTTTAAAAATCCCGCCCGAAATTTAAGCGACTAGAAATACTAAAGCGCTACGCAAACGGCCAAGTAAGCGAGGAATTGCTCAAAAAGTTAGCTAAAAAAACAGAGCTATCACGCCTGCGCTAATATCTGGCGCAACAAAAGTCGTTTCAAATTTGAGTCATGAAAACAAGGACGAAGCGTTTAAGAAATTTGATAAAAAAAGTAGCCTAAAAGCGCAAGGTTTCGTTACCGCTAAAAAGAAAGGCAAGAAAGATAAAAACAAGGAGATAAATTGCCGCAAAACTACGATGTGAGCCTGATAAATGCAAGCGCAAATTTAAAAGAGCTGGCAAAAGGTATAAAAGAGAGCAAAAACGCCAGACTTTGCCTCTATGGTCCGGCGGGCACGGGCAAGAGCGCGTATGCTAAATTTGATCACCAAAAGCCTAAACAGCAAGCTAATCATCAAAAAGCAAGCGATCTCATCGACTGCTATGTGGGCAACACGGAGAAAAAAACATTGCAAACGCTTTTAAAGAAGCCAAAGATCAAAAACGCCGTGCTGGTATTTGACGAGATAGATAGCTTTTTTTGCAAGATAGAAGCGATGCGGTAAGAAAATGGGAGATAACCCAAGTAAACGAGATGCTGGTGCAAATGGAGAGTTTTGAGGGCATATTTATCGCTACGACAAATTTGATGAATAGCTTAGATAGGGCCAGCATTAGGCGCTTTGATATGAAGGTAGAGTTTGGCTATATGGACGGTACTCAGGCAGCTAAACTACTACAAAAAGAGTGCGAGTCGCTAGGCCTTAGCGTAGATAAAACGGCAAAAAATAGCGTGGCAAAAATCAAATTTCTAACGCCCGGGGACTTCGCCACGGTAGCAAGATCGGCTAAATTTAGTCCTATTTTAAACGCGAGCGAATTTATAGATAGGCTAAACAAGGAAATAAAACATAAGAATATCGAAAATAACGGCCGCATAGCGGGGTTTAAAGGATAATTTTGAATGAGTTTTTGCCGGAACTACCTGGCAAATTAATGCTAAATGAGTAAAACCGTAACACTATTTTAAGAAATTTGATGGTTTTGCCATTTTTCCTAAAATTTTTTGAAGCTTGTTTGTATAGGGTATCAAGAAAGGCGGTTATGGACTTAAAAGACTTAAAAAAACGTTTTTAAACGCAAAAGGTGAGATAATCGGCTTTAGCGGTACTTTTTACGGAAGAGGAAATTTTACAAAAAGATTGCGGAGCTACCGATAAAAAGAGCGAAATTCGTAGTTTTTAAATTTTACGGCAAATCCCGAAATGCCGCTAGAGACGGTTTTTAAAAAAATAGTAAAGGAGGTGGAACAAATTTGTAGTAAAAAAACAAAAAAATAGTTTTTTTAGCGTAAAGACGCATAAGCTTTTAGGCGAAAAAAATCAAGGCGTGGCTTTTTGGCTACAGGCATTTAAAAAAACGTGCAAAAAAATGTATCGGCACGAAAATCAAAAAGGATAATCAGTGATCTACGAACAGATAAAAGAACTAACGCTAAATAGCGATAAAAAGGCGCTTTCAAAGGCATTGGGCTATGCAAGAGAGAAAAACTTCAGTAGTGCTCTTTGCGAATTTGCAAAGAGCAAATAGCCTAGACGAGTTTATATCAAAGGGGCATTTTGACTGGTCGCATAGCTCAAAAAAACGCTTATTTTGGCTCTTAGCGAGCACTTCGGGCTTAATATCGAAGATGAGCTTAATGCTGCAAAAATCCGTTACGACGAGCGAGCGAAATGTAGAGGCTCATATATCTACATAGATACAAATTTCTAAGAGATTTAACGAGCCAATTTTTCGCCCTTGCTATGGCGCAGCACTTAAGGTATATCAGTCTAACGCCGTTTTTAGATGAACTGTGTTTTAAAACATTAGACGAGCAGCTAAATATAATCTCTCAAATCGTTAAAGACTACTATCAAAAGACGAAATCGTTACCTATCTTTGGCGAGATAACGGGTTTTTAAGCTCTATTTTTTTAGGCAAAAAAACTATGCGCTTGATACGGATGGAAATTTTATACAGAAAGAGATTTTTGAAGCATCGGCGTGGATAAATATATGAAAAAAACATACAAGATTATGAAAATGCGATAAAAAAACGGCAAAAATAGCGTATATAAAGTCAAACTTTCTACTGCAGGGCGACTTTGCTGCAGTAATATAGCGGCTAAATTTAGTTTTATCTTCAGTACGAGCGAGATTATGAATATATTAAACAAGGAACTTATGTGCAAAGATACCGAAAAATAACGGGCATAAGGCGGATTCTAAGCCACTATAATTGTTTAACTAAAATTTAAAACTACTGCACTATAATGCAAAAATTTGAAAGGATGAGCATGAAGGCAAATATTGTAAAAAAATATCTGAAATCTATAATAAAAAAACTCAAAAATCCCGAATTATCAACGTCCGTATACCTGGAGCACCAAATCGGCTCTTGCGCTTTTTTTAATGATATTTTTTAGAGAGTACAAAAACGACAAAAAAACGATTACCGCATAGGCTCTGTCATACTACACTTTGAGTGCAATAGTGGGCTCAAAAATTATAATATTGTCGATGGACAACAACGTCTCACTACACTTACAATACTACTAAATTTACTAGGACAAAAAGAAAAAAATTGCCGTTACTAGAGCAAATTTCTCAATCCTCTCTTTTAATAGTATTACAAACAATAATAAAATTTCTAAAAACAAAAAAACAGAGTTACTAACTGGTAATGAAAAAAAGAAAAAAATTTAGTAAATTTCTATCTTAAATAATTGTACCATGGTTGAAATAGTTGTGACTGACCAACAAGAAGCATTTAACTACTTTGACTCTCAAAATACCAGAGGTAAAGCACTAGAAGTGCACGATCTACTAAAAGCATACCATCTAAGGCATATGACAGATGATGACGAAGCCAAAAAAATGCAGGTAATATCAAATTGGGAAGATAAAAATAGCGATGAAATAAAAGAAATTTTTAGCGATTTTTTTGTTCCCCTATTATTAGATGGCAACGTAGAGAGCGGATTATATTATTCCAAAGACCACATAGATATTTTTTTAAAGGCATAGATCATACTTCGCTATACAATGTGACTAAATTTAATAAAGCAGCGATCGAATTTGGCTCGAAAAATAACAGTAAATTTTACTCACTCAAGATCTGTTAAGCGGGAAACATTTTTTTAACTACACAGCTCACTATCTAAATCTTTACTATGAAATAAAAGAAATTTATAGAAGCAAGATACGACAACAGAACTATGCCTAGAAAAAAAGAGGCGATAAATATATAATAAGACTTTTTGAATGCCTTATAATGGCATTTGTTGATAGATTTGGCTTTGATGAGCTTAACGAAAAATATTTGCGCATTTTTTTACAGATACGTTTATACTTTGCGTTTGGTAAAACAGGCCGTATATCTAGAGAGCATAAACAAATATGCACTTGGATATCAAGATGAAAATAACGGATTAAATTTATTTGAAAAAAATATCTCACATGAGATCGCCAGATGAAAGTCAGCGTTGAGCTATGTGATATTGAAACAATCGTTAATGGATACGATGATATAAAAAAATAAATTGAAAGTTAAAAATGAGCAAAACAGATGATCTAGAAATTTGAGTGTAGAAAAAAATTTCTGAAAGCAAAATATCTCATACCCATATATCAGCGCAACTACGCCTGGGGCAAAGATGAGATAGAGATGCTTTTTAGATGATATTAAAAAGTAATGATGATGGGTATTTTTATAGGGAGTTTGGTTGTTAGGGCAAAAAGATGGTGTTTTTGAAGTTATAGATGGGCAACAAAGGCTCACAACTCTATTTTTTTGATACTAAGATATCTTAGACATGACATAGAAGGTAACCTAGAATTTGAAGCTAGGCAAAAGTCAAACGAAACTTTAGAAAAAAATTTGTAATGATGATAAATGGGCTGCTTTGCCATCTAGTGAAATTGTAAATGGGTTTAAAATTATAAAAGAGTATTTTTCAAAAAGAGTGCAGGCTTTTAAAGATAAAATTTTAAAAGCACAAATTCTACGTGTACCAGTCCCAAATGATGCCGATCTAAATCATTTTTTTGAGATAATGAACACAAGGGGCGAGCAACTAGAAGCTCATCAGATCGTAAAAGCAAAAATTTTAGAAGTCTTAGAAGAAAAAGCGAGAAAAATAGCTGCATTGGTTTTGGGATGCTTGTGCGGATATGGATAGATACGTGCATATGAGTTTTTAAAAAGAAATTAAGAGAACAAATTTCTGGCAATGAATGGGATAAAATTTGCAATGAAAACGAACTTTTTGAAATTCTTATAGAAGAAGACAGCGATGTTGAAAGGAGGCTACTAAGTGAAATTTTAGACAACAAAAATTTAACTTCCGAAAAAACAACGCAAGATGAAGGCGAAAATATAAGATTTTCATCTATTATACATTTCCCAAATTTCTCTTTTTGCAAGTAAATGCGGCTATGACCAATAATACAAGCAGTAGCAGTACAAATGAGCTGCTTTTATGATAAAAAAATTGATTGATAATTTAAAAAAAATACTTCGATAATAGTGAAAATGCCAAAAATTTTATCTACAACCTTTTTAAAATTTAGATTTTTGTTTGATAAATTTATTATAAAAACTGATGAAAATGATAAAAAAAGATGGCGAAAAGTGGTCTTTAAAAAAATGCTTCAAAAAGTACCCCTATAGCAACAAAGGTACCTTTGGCTACGTCGATACATTTGGCGATAATAAACTGATTACAATTTTGCAGTCTTGTTTACGTATAACATACACTTCACCACGTGCTATGGAGTGGATTTTTACGCTTCTTAAGGGACTTAACGAAAATACAACAGCCAATATGCAAGAAAAGTCTAGAACAATATACAAAAGAAAAAGGTAAAAAAATGCGCTGAAAAAAAAGTAGTTCTTATCCTATGTGTGAGAGAATAGTCCTCACCTATCTTGACTATATTTTTATATAGAAACTATATGATAGGAGGCCAAGATGGTGAAATCAATCAAAAAAATTACAAAAATGCTTTTTAAAGCGGTTAGCAATGTAAATTTAAAAAAATTTAAAAGAGTGGGAATTTAAATTTAGAGACTCTATCGAGCATTTTTACCCACAAAATCCTTCTGGAGATAGTATAGAGCGCATGAATGATGACGGGATTTTGAACTCTATTGGCAACTTAGCGCTTGTTACAACTTCCGGTAACTCTGAAATTTATCTAATCTTGCTCCGTCTGCAAAACTAACCACATATCCAAATATAATAACGCAAAGCCTAAAATTGATATTGATGTCGGAGTGCATCAAGAACGGTACCCTGGATGAATATAAAGAAGCGATTGTCAAACATGGCCAAGAAATGTTAAGCATTTTACGGTATGACGTAGAGTATGTTGACATAGAATAATACAAGATTTTTTTAACTTGCCTATTTTTTTGGCAAGTTCAAATTTGATATATTTTATATACTTCCTTGGTTTAACTCCTCAAAAATACCCCTCAATATCTTCTCTCACTACATCTGCTAGCTCCTTTGGTTCAAGCACCTTGATAAATGGGATGTAGTAGTATATGAGCGGCTTGATCTCCATTATGTTGGTGTACTCTATATCGATGACGACGGAGCCGTCTGGATCCTGGCCGTATATGCTTTGCTTGGCATATGGTTTTTCTTTCAAAAATACTTCTTTATCTGCGGCGCTAAAAAGTAGCTTAGCTATCTTTGGCTTATCTAGCGTCGCCCATGCGGAGTTTATATTTTTTTAGCCTATCTTCTATTTTTTTGCCTCTATCTCAAATTTGTCTTCAAGTATTTTTAATGTTCGCAATGCTTTTTTAGATGAAATTTCTTAAAGGTATCGTTTTTGCCAGTATCAAAAAGCAAATACCAAAACCCGTCAAACATAGCTAGTTTTTAGCGGTTTTATCTTAAATTAAAGTTATTATACTCGCACTCTACCAGTCTTTTTTTCTTTGATGGCGTTTTTCAAGTAGTTCGAAAATTTGCAAAAGTCTTTTTTTCGTCTAGCTTCTCGTTGTTTATATTGGTTAGTATAGGGTGGTTTAACCTGCTAGTGATCTGCTCTAGCAAGACGTGAGCTTTTGAGTAGAAATTTGCTCCCATGGTTTTTTTGAGATATTATCTAAGATATTTATGATAGTGCGCTCTTCTTGGTCTAGGTTGTCTTTGGCTTCGGTTTTATCCATGCTCCACATCCCTGCCCTTTTTTACGGCTCCGTTTTTGGCTAGCACGTCATAAAGATCTCTTTGTATAGTTTTTCGTGCAAACGCCTAGTTTTTTTCGGAAAGCTCAGATATGGAGTGAGGTTTGTTGCTGATAAGAACGGCTATATCGTTTATACGCTCGTATTTACTTGTGCTAGTTTCTGGTATGATTTTTTTGAGGTTTTTTTGCATGGAAGCTCCTTTTGGGGTATTATAGCGATATAAGACTTATAGTTGTCTAGTTTTAAAAGGTATATATAATGTAAAGATGTTTTTTATCTGGCAAAAGATTGATATAAATTGAAAAAGATTCTTATGGGGTTATTTTTGGTTATGACACAACCTGTCGTGCCTTTGTGTTAAATTTCCATCATAATTTAAATCAAAGGAGAAAAAGATGCTAAAGTATATCATAGGAGGAGTAGCGCTATTGGCTATTGGATACGGATTAAAGACTTATGCTGACGAATACGGGATATTTGATGAAACTAGTGACGAAAAAAATAAGGAAGCGGATCTTGTTTCGGCCGATGAAGATGAAAGCGATGAGCAAGAGGAGTATCCATCTGGGTATGCCGCCGGTATCTAAGCTGTTTAAAGCGAGCAAGGTCAACATTTGTGCCAAGCTTGCTTTGAATTTATACAATATCAAATAAAAACAGCAAAGAAGTTAAAAAAATACCGAGAAAAACGCTGAAAGATATAGCATAAAAACAATCATAAAATGCAGTTTGTAATTTTAAACAATATAAAAGCATAGATTAATGATTTTAAAACTATAATTAACAAAAATAAATTCATTAACAGCACTAAAGAAGGTAAAATGCAGATAAAATTCGAAAAACCGATGGGGGGGCTAACTCTAGGGGCAAATATCTTTCATCAAATTTAATCACTTTGCAAATCAATACAATTTACCATAAGGAACACCCATGCAAAAATTTAAAGCAAACGTATATCAAATACTTGCAAGACGTGTCAGCGATACTAAGTCCTCTAAAATTTGACGTAAAAAAACAGGAAGAGCTGATAGACTCTTTGCGAGCAACAGAGCTTATCGTGCCAGTTGTAGGTGGCTTTTAGCGCAGGTAAAAGTACGCTGATAAACTCATTTTTTTAGGCTCAGGCGTGCTACCTACAAAACATCACTCCCGAAACTGCGCTCGCGACCGAGCTGAGATACGGCAAAGAAAGCTATTTTGAGGCGGTAAAAAGAAAACGGCGATAGCGATAGGTATGATCTTGGTCAAACAGACGAGATTAAAGAAAGAGCTGCCGAATATAAATTTTTACGCCTTTATCTAAATAACGCAAATTTAAAAAGCTATCGCACCGCTCGTACTTGTTGATATGCCAGGCTTTGACTCGCCAGTACAGCTACATAATCAAGCCATTTTAAGCTACTTAAGCAAGGGTAAGTATTTCATAGTGTTAATCAGTGTTGAGGATGGCAATATAACAAATAGTGTGCTTAGAGAAATACAAAAATATCAACGCATTCGGCAAAGGTTTTTTTCGTTTTGCATAAGCAAAGCAAATTGAAGAGCGCCTAGCGACGTAAATTTGATACAAAAATAGGATAGAAGAGCAATTAAGAGATTATTTTGATTACCAAAAAGGTGTTATAGCTCTCGGGCTTAACGGTGGCGACGAACTAAAAAAATATACTCGAAAAAAATTGATTCAAAAAGAACTTTTTAAAAAGTATCTTTGAAAACGAATTAAAAACAAAAATTCATTTGAAGCCCAAAGCACTATTGATACGACTAAATCAGCCCTAAAAAGCTCCAAAGAAGACGCACAAAACGCTATAAACGAGCTAAAGCTGGGTATAGAAAAATTAAAAGCCAAAAAGCAAACCGCACTTAACGAGATACAAAGCAGATATTCAGACGGTAGCGTAAATTCTGTTATAGCAGCGGTTGCTAACGATATAAATATGAATATCGACGCTCTAGCCGGCCTAGCCGCCACCAATCAGCAAGGCTTTAGCGCTGAGCTAAACGGCATAATAAAAAAACATCGCTCGTGCGAGAAATAAAAAAAGTAAAATGAGCGATATTGGCTCGCAGCTAGTAGATAACTTTAGTCTCGAGATGAGAAACTTAAATTTGAACTGATTTTTAAGATAGATGACATATGGATAGAAAAAAATTTCACAAACGACAAAAAGAATTTTTACAAAAAAAGCTCAAAATGGACTTGTAGATTTTTAGTGAGAAGCTTAAAAGTGGCGAAAATGCAGGTAAAATATACAAAGTTATAACCACGATCATAGGTCTCACTACGGCAGTTGTAAATCCTCTTTTAGAAATTATCATTATATTTTTGCCAGATATTATCTCGTTTTTTTACTCAAGGATACGCCGAAAACAAGAAACGCGAACAGGCTAGAGATCAGATAATAAGCAACGTTATACCTTCTATCAAGTCTAAGCTTAGAAGCGAGATGCCCGCACTACTAAACGAGCAAATAAGCGCCATGATAGAGGTTGTAAGCGATAAATTGAAGAGCAGCTACGGCAAAAAAAGAAACCGAAATATCAAAAAGTCATAGAAGAAAAAAAGCGAAGATATGGAGGCTATAGAAGCTCAAATTTTAGCTCTTGAAAATGCAAAAGAGGCAATCAGGACACTAACAACTCACATTCTATATAAGTAAGGACCAAAAATGAACGTAGTTAATTTGCTAAAGAGCTTGAAGCCATCATAGCCAAATACGACCTCGGTAATGAAGTTTCACTTTTAAAACAAGATAATTCTGTCTCAAAAAGTTCGGAACTAGAAGCTGAACTAGAAGCTATGCAAAAAGATGGTAGAACGCTAAAGCTAGGAATCATAGGACGAGTAAAATCAGGCAAGAGCTCTCTTATAAATGCACTTATTTTTTTGAGGGTGAAGATGTGTTACCAAAGGCTGCTACTCCGATGACAGCTGCACTTACGGTTTTTAAAAATATGGGCAAAAATTTAGAGGCCGAGGTAGATTTTTTTCAGCGAAGAGGACTTGCGGGATATCAAAGAAAATGCGGCAAATTTTCAAAAAAAGAAAAAAACGAAATAGCCGAAGTTAAATTTGAACGAGCTAGTAGAACTCGAAAAAAAGAAAGCAAAAAGCTAAATTTTAAAAAAACTAGATCAAGAAAAAAAGAGGCCGAGCTACGAAAAAGGGCGATGAATATCGCCGAACAAGAGATGCGAAATGACGTAGCTTTAAGCGCAGCCGCCGAGCAATACGAGCGTATCGAGCGTTCCGGGGTAAAATTAAAAAAACCTAGAGGAGTTCAAAAATATCTCAGCAACTAGCATGGACGAGTTAAATAGCAAAGCTTTTATGATTTTTGTCGGCGCTGATGGCAAATATATGCCTTTTACAAAATCCGTAACGCTAAAAGCTAGACAAGGAAAGTCTAAAAGATATAGAGATAATCGACACTCCTGGCGTAAACGACCCTGTTGTCTCAAGAGAAGAGCGCACAAAACAGCTTTTTAAAAAAACTTGCGATGTGGTGTTGGTTGTTTCGCCTTCTGGTCAGTTTTTGAGTTCGGAGGATACGAATTTACTCGACCGCGTCACTAAAAAAAGACGGCATTAGAGAAGTATATCTAGTGGCATCTCAGGTAGACAACCAACTCTTTGGCGCTGAAAAAGAAAAAAAGGTGGCGGTTTGTTACCAAAAAAATACTTGACAATATAAGAGAAACCTTAAGCGCCCAGCAGTCAAGAGTTTTTAACAGAGATTAGGGGCGCAAAAATCCTGAGGTGGGCGATAGTCTAGACGAACTTATAAATAGTAAAGTGCTACTAAGTTCGGCGGCCGCATTTTTATATGATGATAAATTATGAAAAAAACAAGCCAAGTGGGACGCGAACTCAAAACATGTTTGGGGGAATTTAAGCCATTTTTACCGAGATTATTTTGACGACAAACAGTCGGCTTTTGGCAAATGTAAATTTGTTATCTGGCATCAAGGCGATTGAGGAAATAGTCTCAAAAGTAAAAGAGAAAAAGAGGAAATTTACAAAAAAAGAAGTGCGGAGTTTATCTCGGTCAAATCTAAAAATCTACTCAACTATCAACAGGCGATAGAGCGGCAAATTCAAGAAAAAAATGCAAACAATTGAAAACTCCGACATAAATGAGATAAAAACGCCAGAGAGGAGATGCTAAAAATCAAGTCAAAAAGCTATAGAGGCTGTAAATACCGCATACGAAGACTCCCTTGAAGGTTTTGAGTTAAATATCAAAGATAGACTTTTTGCCAAAGTCGAAAGTTACTTTAAAAAGCTAACCGACGATATAGCTAGTAGCGAAGCTACAGAGGAATATAGTTACAAAAGTCAAAGATAATGGATTTACAAATTTATGGGGACTTTTTGGCGATAGATACAAAACAAAATACGGCACTAGAACCACTGTCAAAGCCGGTTACGTCAAAAACTTCTCGATCAAGTCATATCCGAGGTAGAAATCTAACCGAGATAGAGTATAGACAAAACATAGCAGAATGGAAAAAGAGCCTCTATAAATCATTAGTATCCTCGGCTAGAAGTGTTGTGGACGACGACGTATTAGATCCGGTTATTATTTCTCGTACGATAAGGGGGACTTTGAACTCGGTCAAAAACCCGGATATCAACTATAGCGGTTTGTTTCCGAAAGAACTACAAAAAAAGCGGTACCCTAAAAAGATTACGAAGCCGAGCAGTTTTTAAGCGCTGCGAGCGAATTTCGCCAGAAATCTAAAAAGCAGAGTAAGGAGCGACGTAAAATCTAGCGTCGATGCGCTGATTGGTTCGTTTAAATCCCAAGACGTCGCAAATGTTATTTTTGTAAAATATGATGAAGAGATAAGCTCCCTAGTTAGCGATATAGAAAATAAAGAGCAGGCTTTTAGATAGATATAAATTGATACTAAAGGATATAAAAAGATGCAGGCAGAAGGTAAAACAAAGAATGCACCTACAGTTAAGGAGTTATTAAAAAGCAGAAAAAAATGGGCAGAATGGAGACTTGAAAGCGTCTAATCAAAAACAGGAACTGGTCTCAAAAACTCCTTACGGAAAAATTAAAGAAAAAGAAGAACAAGATAAGGTTTTAACCGACCTTAGCCTTAGACACGAACTAGTTTCAAGCCTCCTCGCTGCCAAAGTCCAAAATAAAGGCGTAGCGATGTTCCGCGAGGCGTTAAACGGCGACTATATGGAGTTTGCTAACGCCGATGATACGCTGGCAAACGAAGCCGAGATATTTTTTTACAGCTACAAAATATAGAAAAAAAGAGCTTAGTATCATAGCTGCTTGCCCTGAGCTATATCAAAAAAATATCATAGCCGTCGGCGGTGGATTTAGCGCGGGTAAATCGGAATTTATCAGCAGTTTTATGGATTCTGGCATAAAGCTGCCTATTTCCATTGAGCCAACTACTGCCATACCCGCATACGTGATGAATGCGCCAAAGGAGTATCTGTTAGGCTACTCTAAAAACGGCGGTGCGGTTGATTTGCGGAAAATAGATAGTACTTTTCACGCTAGGCTAAATCACGATTTTATGAAAGGATTTAAATTCAACTTAAAAAGAAAGTTTTGCCATTTATCGTGCTAGGCACGAAGCTTAATTTGAAAAATATCTGCTTTATCGATACTCCGGGCTATAACCCATCAGGAAATATAGCAAACTATGGTGCCGACATAGATACGGCAAAAGAGTTTTTGGAAGAAGCGGGAGTGTTTTTTTATGGCTCGTGGGGCTTGACAGCACAGGCACGATGCCAAGCGGAGATTTGGAGTTTTTAAGCAGCTTGGATCTAGAAAACAAGAAGCTATACGTCGTGATAAACAAAGCCGACCTAAGAGCGCCTAGCGACCTGGAGGCCATTACTGAAAACCGTAAGGCAAAATCTAGATAATTACGGTATAAACTACGAAGGCATACAGACCTTTAGCTCCGTTAGAACTCTTGAAAATCATTGCATAGTCGGCAAAAGCTTAGACGAGTTTTTTTGACCGAATGCGATACGCCCAGCTAAAAGCATGTAGAGATTTTTTTAATAAGCTAAAAAAATATCTACCAAGCCTACAAAGAGGCTATAAAAAAATAGCATAAAATATAAAAAAACTCTATTAAAAAGACATTGCATTCAATAAGAATGGATATACTAGAAGAGGGGGATTAGATGATGTCGACAGTAAGATTTTTAAAATTAAAAAAACAAGAGTTATTTTAGCACCGAAAAAGAAGAAAAAAATCTAAAATTTCTCGAAATCGTGATGGATAAATTTAAGGAAGCTGTTAAGGTGGTGTTTGAGATTAAGGATGTTCGGGTGGATTTTAACGAGATTGATATAAATCAACAACAAAAAGATGAAATATTGTCCATGCTAAAAAAATACAATAACAGATTTGAAAAAAAGAGGAATGTATTGGCTGTATGCGGACTGGAATATGCAGGAAAAAAACGTCCTTTATAAATAGTCTTATAATGTCTAATTTTTAAAAATACCAATGTATGATGAAAATATCAATAAAGATGAAATGTATATCATTGATAGTGAATATGAAAGAATTATATCTCATAGTTATTGCGGAAAGACTATAGATATGCAACCATACGACCAAGATTATCATCTAAAAGCTATACTATGAAGATATCCGAGATAAGTTAGATAATATCGTAAAAAAATATAATAGCTTTTTCACTTATGCAATCTAAACTAAAAATATAAAAAAATATGTTTTTATAGATATTCCAAATTGGGCTATAGATTATTCAGACTATAATCTTTTTAGTAACGTAGACGGCCTAATACTAATATCGTCGGCTGATAATATCACTATAACAAATAAAGAACTGGACTTTTTGGAGAATGTAGAAGTTGAGAAAAAGTAAAATATTTGTTGTAATAAACAAGGGAGATAAAAAGAGTATAACGAGCTAAAATCCATTCATAGTAACTATATAAATGCTATATGGGGAAGAAATATGAATATTGCAGGAGTTCAAACATATAGTTCTATTAATTCCCATTCTGGATGGTATTGGACAAATCACCAACAAATAAACGAATTTTTAGATAAAATGAATACTATTTGTGATGCGCATAATATATACGATACTTTTTTTGCAACAGCTGCAATTTTTTTATATCAATCCTATAAAAAAACACTATATTAAAACAGCCCAAAAAAACATAAAAAGCATCGCTTGGTAAGTTTAATTATCGCGGCGTATATTACAGCGATTTTACCAATTCTTTAAATATGTATATAAATAGAGTGATACCAGATAACACAAAAAAACAAGAGGTTATTATTTATATCTAGATTTGTAAGTAAAATGGCTCTTTCGGATATTGAAAATAAAGATATTCAAGATTTTGTATATAATCTATATAAGGTGTCTAAAAAAATCAAAGATAATGAGGCTAAAAATTTATAAAAAAAGCAAATTAATGAATTTAATGTATTTAAAGAATGTGTATTTGATATTGCTGAAAAAAACTAAGCAAAGATATAAAAAGAGGATTTCGGTAGAGATATGTATAATGAATTTTTAGAACAACTAGAAGAAGGATGCCATTCTTATCTAAATTATTTAAGCAGTCAGGTAGGCTAAAAAGTCATCTTATGTTTTAGTAAAATGATTCTTGTAAAAAGTAATTAAATCTAAGGTTTAGACCCGATGTGATATTTTTACGCTTCTTTACTATAATTTTTATAAATTTAACGGCAAAGAGGCGCGATAATTTTTTTATGTCTCTTAAAAATTCTATAAGGATTCAATATGGCAATACAACCAAAAACCGTTTAAAATTTACTGCCCAAAGTGCGGCTTTGAAAAGGCAGTTCAGTTTAAAAAGCGACTGCTTGGGTGCTGGCGATTTTAAGCAAATACCGCAAATTTGTCCAAAATGCGGCAACGAAGATCTAGAGCGCAAAACTGCATCTGTTAGTCTTGGTGATGCTATAACAGAGATATTTAAAAAGGCGCTTAAGGGCTAAGTCGGCTATGCTTGATTATAGCCTACTATCTATTGAGAATGCCGGAGGGCTTACGATGGCTTTTGTATAAAAAAATCTATGGGGGATACGCTAAACATAGATTATCTAAATTTAAAGGTATAAGCAAAGAGATTTTTCTTACTTCATCTAAAGGAATGTGAATTTATATATAACACTAAAACTACACAGGAAAACTTATATCATAAACTATTGAAATTGATAAGAGAGAATCCGATTAAGTTTCATTGAACTTTCTAAAAATATTTTTTTGGCAGTTAATATCTCGTTAGGCATATGTATTCCTTTTTATCGCTATTATGCACCTAAAGGGTTATTATAGCATAAATTTGAAGCTATACTTTTTATAAAATAGTCACAATATGTCATAGTAAAGCTGTATAATACTAAAAAAATTAAAAGGGGGTGCCATAATGATATCTTTTAAGAAGTTTTTTTACACAATACAATCTAACCGATTCCCAAAGCAAACTAATTCAAAAAGCTAGAAACGTTTATATCATCTCAAGACAGTAGCATTTTTATTAAAAAGGCTATGCGGGAACGGGTAAAACTTTTATTACAAAAAGGCTTGACTGAGTATTTTTCGAGAGATAAAGCGTAACTATATCTTAGCAGCACCTACCGGCAAGGCGGCAAAGGTCATAAGTCAAAAGACGAAGAGCGCTGCATACACTATCCATAAAACTATATACACCCTAAAAAAATCCGATAGAATACATGCAAAATCTGGAAAAAGAGGATAAAACATATAAATTTTATTTTTTTCTGTTGCCGTCAATGAGGATTCAAAACGACACAGTTTATATTATAGACGAAGCTTCAATGATATCTGATATTTATAACGAAATGGAATTTATCAGATTTGGAAGCGGTTTTTTTATTGCGAGATTTGATGCATTACATAAATTTAGACTGTAATGACCATAGAAAAAAAGATCATATTCATAGGAGACAACGCCCAGTTGCCACCGGTCGGCATGTCATTTTCTCCGGCATTAAATAAACAATATATATTGGAAAAATTTTGGTTTTTAGAGCCGAAGAGTTTGAACTTACCGATGTCGTAAGACAAGAAAAAGATAGCGGCATACTTAAAAAAATACTTTTACCTATAAGAAAAATCATTAGAAAAATAAAGTATTTAATACTATAAATTTTCGATACGAGTTTTCATGACACAGTACACCTGGACCATATAAATTTCATGCAACAATACATAGAGGTAACCAAAGGCAAGGTCGATCATCAAACTATGATAGTAGCGTACTCAAACGCTAGCGTAAAGGAGTATAACTATAAAGTCAGGGGCATCTTTTTCCCCAAATCATAAAAAAATCAAATCTGCGCAGGGGATAAGATAATAGTTACCTCAAATAACGCAAATCACGGCATTTTTTTATCTCAAACGGCGATTTTTGGGATTATAGAGGAAATTTTATCACCAACAGAAACAAAAAAATCATAAAGACTAAAGGCGGCAAAATAGATGTTAGCATAAGCTTTTAGAGATGTTGTAGTGCTTTTTTTATGATATAGACGGCGCGGCTTGGCATATAAGATGCAAAAATAATAGAAAAATTTACTATTTTCAGAGCAAGCTAGCCTTTAGTTCCGATGAAAATAAAGGAATCTATATCGACTTTATGAGGCGCCACCCTGGGTTAAAACCAAATACCAAAGAGTGGGTCGATACCCCTAATGATGGATCCTTATTTTTAATGCCCTAAAGGTAGTAATTTGGCTATGCCATCACTTGTCACAAAGCTCAAGGTAGTGAATGGAAAAATTTATTTCTAAACTGCAAAACTATGACAAGCGTTTTAAGCGAAAAACTATTTTTAGATGGTTCTATACAGCCATAACAAGGGCAAAAAGCAAGATCTACACTCTAGACGAGCCGCATATAAATTTACTTTCAAATATTAGAAAATTTAAACGCTAACGAGATAGCGCAGAGTAATACGAGTTCGTCTAGTACCTTAAGCTCCGGTTTTTAACTTTCAAAGTGATCATCAACGCCAATTTATAAAAAAATCAAAGAAATTTTAGATAAAAAAATAACATCGAGATATTGCAAATCACGCATCATCAGTATCAAGAACAATATACCATAGCTCTTAAAAATGAAAGATGTAAAAATAAAAAAATATGCTATAACAGCAAAAAAATAAAATAAGCTCTATATCAGCAGTTGAAAGCAACTCATTAGCAAATTTGAGCGCCAATTTGCTAGAATCTGCAAAAAAATAGCATATCTTATAGCGATAATTGCGATATCGGCTTTAGCGAGGACTTTTTAAAAGATTTTTACGGATTAATCAAAAGCAAGATTGGACACAAAAAGATAAATATAATAAATTTGGAGCATTTTAACTATATGGAAAGATACATTCTCGAGAAAAAAATGGATCAACTTGCGTAGCTGATTTTTATTACAATGCCAAAAAAATCTTTTACCACATCTAATTTTTAGCGGCGATATAGCCTTAGTAAATTTAGTAAAAAGCGTTATCGTATGAATATGTTAGAAAAAAGTCAACAAATCAAAACAGCAAATGCATTAAGCAAAGAAGGCAGTTATTTTTGAAGCTATAAAGATATTTAAAAGCCTTGATATAAATCATTTTAACGACATAGAGAAAAAAATCTTTATGGATGGGCTATTTATAGGCTTATAAAAAAATATTGAAAAATTTAAGTATGAACGACTTTTAAGCATTTTTTTGTTTGATTATATAAAACTAGATTCGCAAAAAGCCATCACTACTTCATTCTCTTATATTAATAGCCTGCTTAAAGTTCTTAGATAAAGATACGCCGGATAATTTTAACTTTATAAATTTCATTAAGATATGGGATATAAATTCATTTAGAGATGATGATTTTGTCGGCAGCGAATTTAATAGTAGAGATGGAAAGACTATCAAACTGCCTTGCTTAGTATCAAATGCACTTTAGAAAATGCGCGCAATACGCACTTAAGCAAGAGGGTTATTTAAGCGATATAGGGCCGATTATGGACTTTTATTCAGGGATCATTAAAGCGTATCAAAAATGATATTTGGCTGCAAAAGAGATTACGCTTTGATTCTAAAACAAATTTGGCAAAAAAATGACGAAGCTACTAAAAATTTATAAAGATCTTTTTAAAGCGTTGTCTGGTTCTACTTACTATTGGGGAGAATTTGATGATTTTTTTCTCTGATAGCAATATTGATTTGGCTATCAGTATGTATTCTAAAAGCCATTTTGTCTAAAAACGATGAAATTTTTATTGTAAATATCAGAATGAAACTAGCAGCTCTTTTGATTAAAAAAAGGGAATTTTTCAAGGGCGAGATTTGAGCTAGAAAGATACAAACAAACAAAAGCAACATCCAAGTCAGAATTTTTTATCTTATATAATAGCGTAAAGAATTACGATCCATCGACGAATAATGCGGATTTTTTTATAAGCGCACCCAAGCGATCTTAGAAGAGTACCTCTATACCGATTTAAAAGTAGTTGATTGCGTATTTTATGATAGTTATACAGACGCAAACATCAACTCACGGTATTGCTGCTTTTACAAATTTTGACGAAGTGAGCTTCAAAAATCAAAGAAAAATAAGCTAAAGAATAAAAATTTAAATTTGCTATCTTGCTACAGTTTTTAAAGTAGTTGATGGCAAGCCGTTAGAGCAAAAGCATAAAGCCTTCAGATAAACAAATATCTGATTTTAACATCGGGTCTGCGTTTAAAAACGAGCGGAAAAAAATTACGATCAAAAAGCAAAGAAGGCAGACGCTTTGGATTTTTTTAAAAAGATGTTTATATTCCTCAAAAAAACTCTTAGAAAAATTTAATATCACTCAAGACTGTTACGCAAAAATGATCTACAATTTGATCCAAAAAAATAAAAATAAACCGCATTATTTATATACAAAAAGAACAATAAAAAAATCTAAGCCTCGTTAAATCTACCGCCTCTGCAAAACCTGCATAGCTAAAAGCGAAAGCTTAGGCGAAGCAAAAGATATTTCATATATCAGATACATATATCTAAAACTCCCTTTTTAGGGATTTGATTCTCGAACTTTTATAAAATTCAAAAAGCCCTATTTTAGGGACTTTTATATTTTACTAAGTTTCAAAAAGTCCGAAAACCCTCAAATTTAATACTTCTAAAAAAATAGATTCTCGGACTTTTTAAAATTTAGCCTGTTTAAAAGTCCCTATTTTTAGGGCATTTAATTTATCGAATTTAGCAAAAGTTCGAAAAACTACTAAAAATTTTCATTTTTTTGAAAATAGATTCTCGGACTTTTGTTATCTTGCAAACTACCTAAAATTCATTATCTTAAGCATAAATTTAGTAAAAACGCTAGGAATTTGAAATTAAAATTTAGCTAGATTCTCGGACTTTTTAGCTACATATGATATAATGGCGCTTTTCAATAGTTCTTTAAAAACTCATTGTTAATCTTAATGTGTTTTTTTAGGCTATTTGATTCAAATTTCCCCTGATCTAGGGATTGAAACATCTTTTATCAGATTGGCTCAATCGATCACTTGTTTTGAATTTGATTCAAATTTCCCCGATCTAGGGGATTGAAACGTGTATTTAACTTCAGTACGCTTAGAAAATATGGTACCATTTGATTCAAATTTCCCTCGATCTAGGGATTGAAACGTTGGCTTTCGCCCTCTTGTCGTCCGCGCAATCATATTTGATTCACTTTCCCCGATCTAGGGGATTGAAACGTTAATGGTGTAATTGTAAGCGTTCATAATTTCCTCCTATTTGATTCAAATTTCTCCCGATCTAGGGATTGAAACCTTATCTTCCTATTCCAATGTTTTCGCTAAGTCTGACATTTGATTCAAATTTCTCCTGATCTAGGGGATTGAAACCGGATGTGCTTGGGCGCATATTAGCGATTTCGACCGTGATTTGATTCAAACTTTCCCCGATCTAGGGATTGAAACCTCTTTTACGAGCTCTAGTAAGAGCTCGCTGTCGTCTTTATTTGATTCACATTTCTCCGATCTAGGGATTGAAACGATATTTCCTGAGAATTGCGACAAGGACTTTCTCTCCTTGCAATTTGATTCAAATTTCCCTCGATCTAGGGGATTGAAACGCTTGTGTATTTCTTACAAGCTGGTCGTTAACAAAGTCCTATTTGATTCACCTTCCGATCTAGGGGATTGAAACGTCGAAATCGCTATGACTCGTACGCTCGTAGCGTACGAGTATTTGATTCAAATTTCCCCGATCTAGGGGATTGAAACTAGCCGCTACTACGTCATTCTTGTCGAAAGAGCCATGGAATTTGATTCACCTTCCGATCTAGGGATTGAAACCCCTAGGATACTCGCGACGAGCTCCCGGTAAAGGAGCTATTTGATTCAAATTTCCCCGATCTAGGGGATTGAAACGCATAACGCATTGCTCTTTTTCATCAAAATAGTCTGCGTATTTGATTCAAATTTCCCCGATCTAGGGGATTGAAACAAAGTTGATGCTCGTGGACCAGTAGCTAGTACTGGTCATTTGATTCAAATTTCCCCGATCTAGGGATTGAAACGTAAGCTGTATGTCCATCTGGTAATGTCCAGCTATAGATATTTGATTCACCTTCCCGATCTAGGGATTGAAACGACGATACCCTCATCAGCCCGGTATGGAGTGTCAAACTCCATTTGATTCACCTTCCGATCTAGGGATTGAAACGCCTTCCACGTATATGTGTTGCCCCCATCACCATGCACAGCATATTTGATTCAAATTTCCCTGATCTAGGGATTGAAACGCTAAGGGCGGTAGCACTGATGTCATCATCCCAGCTAATTTGATTCAAATTTCCCCGATCTAGGGGATTGAAACATTTGTCTCTTTAGCCACATAGGTTTCTAGTAACTCCCATATTTGATTCAAATTTCCCCGATCTAGGGGATTGAAACAAAGACCTGACAAGACCTTTAGGCATACCTAAGTTCTCTAGATTTGATTCAAATTTCCCGATCTAGGGGATTGAAACCCAGCAGCTGCTATAAGATTAGTTTGCTCGTCTAGTTTTTCTTTTATTTGATTCAAATTTCCCCGATCTAGGGGATTGAAACCAGATGATGTTAATATAACACCTATGGTAGATAACATAATTTGATTCAAATTTCCCTCGATCTAGGGGATTGAAACAACTACAAACTTGTAGTTGATAAACTCTGGAATAAAAGCAATGCATTTGATTCACATTTTCCCGATCTAGGGGATTGAAACAGAGCTTGTAGACGAAGTTACATCTGAAGAGATTGTAACTATTTGATTCACATTTCTCCCGATCTAGGGGATTGAAACATCTTCGAGTAAAGTTAAATCTTGATCATATAGCATAGAATTTGATTCAAATTTCCCCGATCTAGGGATTGAAACGAACCATTCCAGTCTTTACTATCAGCATAGCTATCAATAAGATTTGATTCACTTCCCGATCTAGGGATTGAAACATAGGCAGCCTTTGTATCTAGCTACTGCTGCAGTAGCTATAGTATTTGATTCACATTTTCCCCGATCTAGGGGATTGAAACATCGTCTGCTTTTTCTTCTCTGCTTACAATTTTTCAGCGTAATATTGAATTTGATTCACTTCCCCGATCTAGGGGATTGAAACGACTCATACTCGTCTTTTCGTAGACACCTTTAACATCGTAAAATTTGATTCACCTTCCCCGATCTAGGGGATTGAAACATGTCTTCGATCTCTCTTCTTGAGGAATGTAGCTTTCAATTTGATTCACCTTTCCCTCGATCTAGGGGATTGAAACATCGTAACGATACGATCTGCTCATTTGCATATTCATGCACATTTGATTCACATTTCCCTCGATCTAGGGGATTGAAACAACGATTAACTGGGAAAAACTTATTCTGGTTTAGGATACTATTATTTGATTCAAATTTCCCCGATCTAGGGATTGAAACAACGATTAACTGGGAAAAACTTATTCTGGTTTAGGATACTATTATTTGATTCACATTTTCCTCGATCTAGGGATTGAAACCTTTATATACTTTTTCATTATTTGTCCTTTTGATTTTTTTATTTTTATTTGATTCACATTTCCCCGATCTAGGGATTGAAACACTTATAGGTAAGTATGGCAAAAGCTTGGTTTAACCAGTTAGAATTTGATTCACATTTCTCCGATCTAGGGATTGAAACTCTTTAACTAACATAACTGGAATAAACCTATCTAGATTTAACATTTGATTCAAATTTCCCGATCTAGGGATTGAAACAAGTGATTTATCGAGCTTTAGCACTGCTTCGAACGATTTGATTCAAACTTTCCCCTGATCTAGGGATTGAAACGATTTACAAAGCCATCTCTTGCGATTCTTTGCTCTTCTTGAGCTTATTTGATTCAAATTTCTCCCGATCTAGGGGATTGAAACTTGTTTGCGTGCGCACTACCAAACACAACGCCCTGGATTTGATTCACCTTTCCCCGATCTAGGGGATTGAAACACAACGTCGTTTTTTTAGTAACTACACCGTGAATGTCTTGGCTAGGATTTGATTCAAATTCTCCCGATCTAGGGGATTGAAACGTCGATGACGCCTACTTGACCATTGGCCGTTGTCATAACAATTTGATTCAAACTCTCCGATCTAGGGGATTGAAACGCTATCGTGAACGCCTCTAACGTTCACAAAATATGCAACGTATTTGATTCAAATTCTCTGATCTCAGGGATTGAAACATTGTTAGAACCTACCTACTTCTGTTTCAATCCATTATTTGATTCAAACTTCCCCGATCTAGGGATTGAAACTCTACAAACACCTTAACTCTATCAAGGATAACTTTCTCGCTAAGATTTGATTCACATTTCCCTGATCTAGGGGATTGAAACGAGCTATCGCTAGCATTTTTCTGTAAAACTTTTTTTAGAAGATTTGATTCACTTCCCTCGATCTAGGGATTGAAACATGTCTTCGATCTCCTCTTCTTGAGGAATGTAGCTTTCAATTTGATTCACCTCTCGATCTAGGGGATTGAATGAGCTCACGGACGTATACACGCCCGTCAAAGCCCACACGGATTTGATTCACCTTCCCTCGATCTAGGGATTGAAACATGGAGATTAGTAATTAATACCAATCTCCATAATTCCCTCGTATTTGATTCACATTCTCCCGATCTAGGGGATTGAAACTTGTTTATTACCATGCATCCACCATCTTGCGAGAAAGGAATTTGATTCAAATTTCCCCGATCTAGGGGATTGAAACTTAACTTTCTCCATACTGATTTGTATCATCTTGTTGATATTTGATTCACCTTCTCGATCTAGGGGATTGAAACCTTCACAGATTGCTCTGTCAGTTTTGCTGAGTCCTTTATATTTGATTCAAATTTCCCCGATCTAGGGGATTGAAACAGCAGTTTCTACTCTCGCCTTGGTCGCTTCTGCGAGCAGGAGTTTATTTGATTCAAATTTCCCCGATCTAGGGATTGAAACACCTATAAATATTATGGGACGAGTTGCTCATATGCAATATTGATTTGATTCAAACTCTCCCTGATCTAGGGATTGAAACCTAAACGAGGGTATTGCAACCGGGTTGTATCTAGCCCTGAATTTGATTCAAATTTCCCCGATCTAGGGGATTGAAACGCCTCTATAGCACTGCCTAAGTACTCCGCAAATCTATCCCATTTGATTCACCTTCCCGATCTAGGGATTGAAACAACCCCACTGCGCTCTCTATAAGAGATGTGTAATCCTATTTGATTCAAACTTCTCCCGATCTAGGGGATTGAAACGCTGTTCGTCGTCGAGCTTAATGTCGTGTGCACTGAGATTTGATTCACCTTCCCCGATCTAGGGATTGAAACTTTTAAACTCCTGAAGTAATGTAAGCGTTTCTCACGCTATTTGATTCAAACTTCCCCGATCTAGGGATTGAAACAATGTTTTTTTAATTCTTTGACCTGCCACTCGAAGAACAATATTTGATTCAAACTTTCCCTCGATCTAGGGATTGAAACTGTAAACTGCGTGAACGTATCTTCGTCTACTACCTTAATATTTGATTCAAACTTCCCTGATCTAGGGATTGAAACGCCCATATTTAAATGCATTTATATAGTAAATTTCACAAATACAATGAGTTAATGTAAGCTAAGCAAATAAGCATGTAGATCTTAGAAATTTCTACCAATCTTTGTAAAATAACAATTATATTGACAAAAAAATCGACACTTTAACTCTTTACAATACCGGCCGAAAAGCAGTAAATAGAATGTATTTTTTTAAAAATATTTAGAAATCTACCATTTTTTTAGATAGAAAATTGGGTATTGAATCTTTCGATTAGCTTATATAGCTGAATTTAATAAATCAGACAGGATACTATGGAGCGCCAAGTTAACATAATTTTTTTATCTCATTTATTGAAATCCAACTGGAGAAATATTTTTATGTTAACGAAAAATTAATTATGCTAAAATACCACCAAATATAACTAAAAGGAGGCAAGATGGCTAAATACCTATATGGCGCAAGCGTCCAAGGTATACAAGAGTATATTTACGCCACTAATGATTTGCAAGAGATCATAGGCGCTAGCGAAATAATAGACTCGCTTGAGCGAGTAAATTTAAAGATAAACAAGAAGGCGATGGCGCGATATTCGGCATCTTTGACGAACTAAGAGAAAAAAAGGCTTAGTAGGGCAAATTCTGTTAAACGCTGCGGGTAATTTTAGAGCCACCGTCGAAGGCGAAGACAATCTACAAAAAGATCGTTAGGGATCTGTCTAAAAAGATAATGCAAAATGCATACGGCATTACTATCTCTCAGGCCAGCGCCCTTATAATGACGACAACTACGAAAAAGCTTCAAAAGAACTCGAAAAATCTAAAAAAATACAGCGCAATCGCCCGAGCATACCGCTTGATATGAGTATAATTTTATGGCCCTTGCCCCCTAAAACGGCACGGCCTATAGTGAATTTCAGCGGCGATGATGCACTAGATATCTCATCAGTTCAAAAGAGAGAAGCACATGCAAGCTGGTTTAGAAAGCGCCGTAAAGAAAACGATAAATTTATGGAAATAAAAGAATTTAGCCATCTCAAATAAGAAAAAAATAAGCTAGCTGTTGTTCATGCGGACGGCAACGGGCTTGAGGGTGTTGGTTGAAATTTAACTGATGAAGTAAATAAAAAAATAATAATACCGGAATCATAGCTACATTTTTCAGAGGCGCTTGATAAGGCGACAAAAGAAGCATTTGTTAATGCCAAAGAAAAACAAAAGCCGCTCTTGGCAAAAGATAGTCTAAAAGATCAAAGAGTTAATCTTAAGTGGGCGATGATATGACTGCCGTTTGTGATGCGGATATTGCACCAGAATTTACGAGTAATTTTATTGATGAATCTGAAATCTTAACTGATATGGCAAAACCTGATATCAAGAGAAAGTTGACAATGTGCGCGGGTATTGCTTATTGCAACGAGAAATTTCCATTTCATTACGCCGTCAAACTGGCCGAAGATCTATGTTCCGCAGCCAAAAAAACACTCTAAAAATAAATATGTCGAAAACCAAGAAAATCAGATCGCGCCAAGCTGCTTAATGTTTCATAACGTTCAAAGCTCAAACTTCCAAAGCTGGGATAATTTATAAAAAGACGAGCTTACGATCGGAGGCAAAAAGAGGAGCGTGCGGCCGAGGGCGAAAAACGCAGGCAAGACTGTAAGATGTGATTTTTGGGCCCTATTACTTGAGTCAAAAGGATGAGCCGCAGATAAAAGATTTCACAAATTTAGTCGAAATTTATTGCGGTGAAAACAGTCCTAGAGGTAAACTGCGTGAGTGGCTAAAGGAGCTCGGGATAAACGACAAGCTAGCTAAAAGTATGCTAGATCGGATAAATGAGATGTTGGAAAACAAGGAAGAATTCGATAAGGCGTTGAGTAGTCTTTACGGCGGGCTAAAATGCGGAAATTTGATCCTAGATAAGGACGGGGAGCAAAAACCCGATATACGACGTATTGCAATTTCTCTCCGTTACTTCGGGTGCGGAGGACAAAAAAGTGGAGGGCAAAAATGACGATAAATTACGAGCTTAAATTTTTTGACTATTGGCACGTTAGTAGCGGCCTTAGTGGCGGAGCGGCCCTAGATAGCTATGTGGTAAAAGATAGTTTGGGGCTTCCTTATGTTCCTGGTAAGACTATAAAAGGCTTGGTGCGTGAGATGGCGGAGCTATTTTGGAATCAGGGCGATATAGATAAGTGCTTTGGCTCCAGAGGCAGCAAAGGGGAACAAAAAGATAACGACGATACTACGCAGGCACAATGCTATTTTAGTAGCGCGACTATAGATGAAAAAAATCGCTACCGAGATCACGTCAAATAAATTAGATAGTAATCTTTTTGAAATCATTTCGGCTACCAAAATCGACGACAACGGTATCGCGGTAGATAATTCGCTAAGAGATATAGAGGTGGTTTTGCCTATAAGTTTAAAAAGGCGAGATCCAAAAATGTAAGCGGCGAAATCGCGCAAAAATTCTAAAACGTGCGCTAGAGATGATAAAGCGGATGGGGCTAAAACCGCAACCGAGGCCTTGGTAGATGTGAATTTGTAGTGAAGGGGTTATGATGAGAGAGCTAAAATTTGAGATAACTTTTAAAAAGTCCCGTTATTTTTGCAGGCAAGTTCTAACACGCAGGGCAAGATGAGCTCGCTTGATTTTATCCCGGAAGTGCATTTTTGGGTATGGCGGCTAGTAGATACGGCGAATTTAGCGATCCCTTTAAAATCTTTCATAGCGGTGCGGTAGATTTGCGATGCTTCGCCGATCAAAGATGGCAAAGAATTTTTAAGATCCCGCTTTCGTATTTTTCACGAGAAGCTTGATGGTGGTAAAATTTACAATCACCATTTACTAAACGATAGCGAATGGAAAAAAAATTTACACAGCTAAAACAGATGCGAAGCGGCTATATAAACGACAAAAACGAACAGCTTAGCATGGACCTAGATTTTTTTCACAAAAAAAGCGCCTACGATAAAGAGAAAAAGACGCTCTATGGATAGTCAGATGTATGGCTACGAGGCGTTTAGGGCCGGAATGAAATGGCGATTTAGCGTTAAACTGGAGCCTAGCGTGAGCGATGACGACATAAACCTTGTAAAAGAAGCTCTTGAGTGCTCAACTAGGCTCGGTAAATCAAAGAGTGCAGAGTATGGAGCGGTAGAGATTAAATTTATCGGCGAAAATACGGATAAAAATCCAAACCTTTATGCCGCCTGAAAATTATACTTTCATTTATGCCAAATCCCGCCTCGCGCTTATTGACAAATGCGGCAATCCGAGCTACGACGTGAAATATATTTTGCCGAATGGACGATGACAAGGTCGATTACAAAAAGACGCAGATTAGAATTTTCACCTACTCCCTTATAACGGAGCTAGAGCTACAAAAGACTACGAGCGAGCCTGCATAAATAAAGGTAGTGTGATCGCTCTAAAGGACCCTAAGCGACGGACAAATTATCGAGCTAAAAAAACGGCGTCGGAGCGTATTTGAGCGAAGGTTTTGGCGAAGTGCTGATAAACCCGTGGTTTTTTAAACGGCGGCGATGCGCAAGAGCGGCCGATAAAAATTACAAAACAAAGAAAAAGAAGAGCAGGCGCATGTAAGTTTGCTCGATCAAAAAGCGATTTGGCTAAATTTCTTAAAAACAAAAAGAAAAAAACGCTAAAGATCAAGCTCTTAAAAATAGCCGAAGAGGTGGCTAACTTTATAGGAGATCATAAAAACAATTCAACAGTACTTTCAAACTCGCAGTGGGGCGCGATAAGGACGCTTTTGTAAATCTAATTCGGATATTGCGGAAGAAGTGGATCAATTCATAGGCAATGGAGTGGCAAAAGATAAATGGTGTGATGCAAAAAGAGGTATTTATAAATGCAATTAAAGAAAGTGCTTGGCCACTTAAATTTACGTTGCTTGTATCAATGCAAATGCCAAAAAAATAGAGGAGAAAAAGAATGAAAAGATTTTTAGCGCATATTATCATAGAGGTTAAAACCCTCTAAAAGTTGGGGGCGGTAAAAATGATTTGTTTTTATGACGCTCCCGTGCAAAAGAGATTTTTAATGGTTTGCCGATGATCCTTGGTACTTCGGTTGCAGGAATTTTACGTAAAGCATTTGAAGATAGCGCCGGTAAAGATAGCACAAAAAGAGATTTTTGGCACAAAAGACGAGTGCGATCCAGATAAGCAACAAGGCTCAAAGCTTTATCATATCAAACGCCTTGCTTTTTAGATGAAAAAAAGGTATGGTTTGCGAAGAGTTGCTTTTTAGAAAAGAGCGAGTTTTTGCGGCTTTTTGATATTTTTGCCGATTAGAGATCATGTCGCTATAGGTGCAAACGGCACGGCAAAAAGATGCAGGCAAATTTGACGAAGAGGTCGTATTTAAAGGAGCTAGATTCAAGTTCTCTCTTGAACTTGACGGAAGCAAAGAGGAATGTGAGAAAGTATTCTAAATCGATTTAGCGATCCTACGCTGAGGCTTGGCGGCGGAAGCTCTAAAGGCTTTGGTTCTTTGGAAATTTTAGAAATAAAATGGGGAGAATTTGGGCTTCATGAGTATACAAGCAGTTTAAATGACAATCCAAATAGGCTTAGTAATTTTGACCTAAAAAAAGCAAAAACGAATGAGGAATTTATTAAATACGAACTTGAATTTTGCCCGATGATTTCTTTTATGTTCGGAAGCGGATTTTGGCGATAACGAAGCCGATCACATGCCCGTACTTGAGAGCGTAATCGACTATAAAACCGGAAAGCTTAGCGAGCAAAAGAAATTTTGATCCCGGCAAGCTCGGTAAAAGGTGCATTATCGCACCGAACGGCGTTTCACTACAATAAACTAAAAAGAACAATTCGGCGAGGAAGCCAAAGTCGGCAATGAGAACGAAGCTGTAACAGAAATTTTTCGGATATGAAAAAGCAAAAACCGAAAAATGGTGCTAAGGGCATAAATCTATTAAGCGATTGTTTTTGGACTACAATAATGAAAAAGGAGGCGAAAGTTTTCGAGCACGTTAGCATTGATCGCTTCACGGGCGGAGCTATAGATGGAGCTTTGTTTCAGGAAAAAGTGGTTACTAAGAGAGATCAATTTACCATAGTAAATTTTGCTTAAAAAGGGTGCTTGTGATGATGCCAAAAAGGCATTCTGAGAGAGCCTTAAAGGACATCGTTGGCGGACGTTTGCCGCTTGGCGGATCAACCACTAAAGGGTATGGATTTTTTTCAAAGGCGAGGCCTTAAAAATACGGCGAAGGATGGATTGAAGATGAAAAATAAAGATGAAATTTCTAAAAATATGTAAATAAAAATTTAAAGGACTACGAGGGCTATATCCAACTAATTGGCGAGAAAAATCGATGCAAAACATATATTTTTAGCCGACGAGCGAGCTCCTAGTCTAGATAAAGACGATTTGATTTACGAGGCTCATTTCTTTAATACAAATCTAAAAAAGCGTTTCTATAAGACAGCTAAAACGACGGTTGGCTTTGTTAATGAGGTGGATTTAAATAAAGTAATGCTAGATGAAAGCGATATAAAAACGTTTTTATCCTCAATCGGCAGTTTTAAAATAAAAATGGCTCAAATTTGGGAAGATCAAAAAGACGAGTTTTTGCGAAGTGCTTCGAAAGGATAAAACTCGCGAGAGTTTGCCGGTATTAAAGCTTCAAAAGATAGTATTTGCGGGCTTTGCAAAAATGAAAAGGATAAAAAAATGATAACTGCTCCATATAATTTTGTGCCTCTAAACGATAAAATTTTTCTACCCGCCTTGGGCCAGCGAAGGTGCTCTTAAAAAAATATCCACGACGTGCCGTTTGAGGACGGCGAGAGCGGAGTTATCGAGCTTGAAATAACGGCAAAAGAGCCCCTATATTTATAAAAAGATAGTAAAAATCGCACCGAATTTTGTCATTTTTATAAATGAAAAACGGCGACAAAGAGTACTATATACCAGCGACCAGTATAAAAAGGTATGATAAGAAATGTCCTTGAAATAATGAGCTTTTCGACCATGAATTTTATAGATGACAAAAAGTACTCTATGCGTGATCTAAACAATTCAGATTATAAAAATAATGTAATAAAAGATATCAAGTGCGGTTGGTTGTATAAGGAGGGTAATGAATTTAAAATAAGAGAGTGTGATGGGATTTATCGTATTAAATATCAAGATATAGGTTCTAAATTTGGTATAAAAAAACTATAGAAATAGGTTTCTAAAAAGACAACTTTGATGATAAAAATGATCCACTAAAAATGCTTGCGCTAAATATGATTTAGTAGAAATTTGAGAATGTAGATAAAAGTATAACTTTTTCAAGGGTAGGAAATAAAAAAACGGTAGAATAATAGTTTGCTTTTGACGATAATGGCCCAATGCAAGGCAAGGTAGTGCTTACTGGACACCCATCTGCAAGAGTGGACAATAAAGATAAACCTAGCGGTAAAAACTATGATTTTGTTTTTATGCAAAAAGATGCAAAAAAATCTTTTAACGTAAGTAAAAAAATACATTTGAAGTATTTAATTTGCTTATTTTTGACGGAAGAAATAAACAACTGATAGAATCAGCTGATTGGGCATTTTGGAAAGAAAAACTAAAAAAATGGTAAAGAGGTACCGGTATTTTTTTCATGCAATCAGCAATGAAGTTTCAAATTTTGGACTTTCATACCTATACAAATTTCCATTCAGTAAAAACCGTAAAAAGAAGTTTTTAGAACACACTCAAGTAAGGGAAAATAGACCAGATTTAGCTGAGCTTATATTTGGCTTTTAGTAGAAAAACAAACGGCATACAAGAATCTTTGAAGGGACGGGTTTTTATATCTCATGCAAAGACAGCAGATAATATTAAAGTAGGTAAAGAAACAAAGCTTGTTTTTGGGTTCTCCTAAGGCGTCGTATTATCCGATTTATTTGAGACAAAAACGGCGATAAATATATAACTTACGATAATAAAAAAATGCCGAGTTATCTGGTTATAAACGGTATGCTGTACACAAAAATACCGCAAAAAGCAATGCTGACGATAAAACAAAAAAACGTGGAGACTTCCATTACTCCGCTTGAAGCCGGAGCGAAATGTAATTTAAAAATAGTGCTTCACAATATGTTGCCTATAGAAATAGGGAGCGTTACTATCGGCAATTACATTTCATCAAAATAATTCGTGCTATCACTCCATCGGTATGGCAAAGCCTTTGGGCTACGGTAAGATAAAACTTTCTATTTTAAAATTTGAAGGTTTTAAAGAAGACATTAAAGTGTACTTGCAGGGATTTTTGAATCAGCCATTAACAGTTCGATTTTTTTAATGCGTAAGTCAAGTGGCATGAGAGTGAGCAGATAAAAATTTATTTTCTATGTCGAGCGAGCAAAAATAATAAAGACGGTTCCGAATTGATATATATGAAACTTGAAGATTTTTGCAAAAAGTAAAAATAGTGATCGTCGCTATTATTTGGATAGGTATATTAAGCTGACAAATATAAATACGGTGCAAGCGGTTCCATTATCCGATCAACAAAGCATATCTTCCTATCTAGAAATTTTTAATTGATTTGGAGTTAAAAGAAAAATATTAAGAGAAAAAAAGAGATCGAAAAAAAGAGAAAAAGAGCTTAAAGAAAAAAGAGGCAGAGCGGCAAAAAGCAACTAGTGGCATGAGCGAGCTTGATAAAAAGGATTTATGACGTTAAAAATGATCCTGTTTATAAGAATATGCCAGAGCTAACGGCATTGTTTAAGCTGATAAATGAAACTGACATATTCGATGATATTAAATTTGAAGCACTTTGCAAGCTAAGAGAAATGTTTATAAAAGGCTGGAAAGTGGAAAGAAGAAACAAAGCAAAAAGAAACCAGAAAAAGATAGAGACTACCAGTATACTTTAAAGATAATAGCACTGCTTAAGGAATTTGAAAAATGAAAAAAATATCAAAAATAGAGAACTACAAAAAAATAGTCGTTTCGCTTTTTAGGAAGTTCTCTGTTGGGGTATAAGACTTTTTATCATCGCTGGTGTATTGCTATTTTTTTGCTTGGTTGCCGGATGGAATGTCATCGCTACTAGATAAAGAAATTTTTGGTGCGTAAATTTTAGAATGGAGTTTTAAAGACGGCACTATGTTGGTTCAAATTTTAGGTTCAATCTTGATTTTTTTGGATAATTAGACGAATAATTTCCAAGAGCATCCCAAATGTAGATATAGAAATAAATGATAAACCTAAAGTAGCTAAAGCTTTGGTGTTATTTTTAAGTCCAAATACAACAAAGGTAGAGGAGTTGATTAAACTTTAAAAAGACTTGAAGATTTTAAATTAAATAATTATTTTTATGCCTTTAACGGCAATAGAGTATCATAAAGACGGACTCAAAAAGCTAATAATTGCTTGCTCTGAGAAGTCTATTGTAGACACGGATAAATCTTTTAAAAATGTTTACAAAATATATTTGGCGACAATTTTCGGAGAATTGTGACCATTAAAGCCATAGGTAATTTTGAAAAAGCCAAGAATGTTTATGATTTTTTTAGAAAAATACATACAATGAGCTTAAAAAAAGATGGCTTTAAAGAGGATGATATCGTTTTTTTGACGTCACTGGAGGACAAAAAGGCTGTAAGTATAGCAGGTGCCATGTTTGCGATACCAAATGATAGACATTTACAATACGTATCTACTAGCGATTATACCGTTAAGCACTACGACTTGACCTATATGCAAAATGAGGAGCAAAAATGAAAGTTGTAACTATTTTTAGGCTTAGTTTCAAAATAATAAAAGAAATCGGAATTCCTATTTATAGATATGACGACAAGCTTTAAAGGATTGTTTTTCTTTTAAAAAGAACGATATATAAATATGCTTTCGCTTTTAATAGATAATTTTGAGCTCAAGATATTGTGCCGATTTTTTTACGCGGTTGGCTAAACAATTCAAATCGGCGTTTTGAAAGAAGAGTTTCAAAATGAGTGTATTGAAATTTTTAGCGATAGCAATTTTATAGATAACGAAAACGATTTTTATAGCATTTTACGCATAATAAAATGATGTAACATCGGACAATGAAGAATATATTATTGATTCTAACCCATGGTTTTTAGGCATATTCCTATTTTTGGCTACTATTTCGCTTATTTCCCAAAGTCTAAACAATGCAGATAAAAATAAAGCATATATTTTTTTGCAAAAAGAAAAAGTGCCTCGAGAAGAATATGAAATAATCGATTTAAAGGAGTACCTAGAGCTTGCCAATATGTCATATGTGCTAGAGAGCTTTAACCACAATTATACGGTCGCCTTGGCGTCTAAGTTTAAAAAAATAAGAATTTTCTCGTGATCTGGCAAGTCAACTTTCAACCATATCAAATCACATACTATCAAATTCACTAAAGGCTCTTAATAATGATGTTGTGCAAAAATTTTAAATAATATAGATTTTATTTTTAAAAATGAGCAAATAGAGACATTTAAAAAGTAGCCTTTGAGGATATACGCCAGCATATTATGGAACTCCAGGAGATGGGTAAAGAAAAAGATTCTATAAAATTTATAGGATGTCTAGAATTTTAAACTCTAAAGGTTATTTATTAAATGCTATAACTTTGCTGTTTGAAGCTATAGGATATTACTGCGCGGAAAGTTTTGAGTGCTTTTAGTGATGACATAAAAAGCGCATATAAAATAACTTTAAGAAAAAGCAGAAAATCTAATGCCTATGATTTGACGCATGAGTCTAGGACTTTTGTAAAAAAAGAATGGAGTTAAAGGATAGGGCATATCTTACAAAGTATGGCGACATGGTATATGATAATATAAAAAAATAAGCTAGAAAGCATAAAAAAACACTTGATAACTTCAGGCATTTTATACAAAATGCCGAAAAGCTAAGAAATAATCTGGCACACGGTAATGCCAGCGAAAGAATAGAAGACTCAAAACTAGAACTATCAAAATTATTAGATAAATATAATTCATTTTGCATACAGCAGAATATACTAGGAAATAAAATATGAAAACTCTCTTTATCCTAATGAATCACGTCCCAACGCCTGAGCAAGAAGAGGACGCTAGAAAGAATTTAAACATCACTCAAATTTGTAAATATAGCAGATTTAAATTGGGGCAATATCGATCCATCCGAAAAAGCATAATAAAAAAACCGTTAAGATTTATAAAGATATGCTGAAATCACAAGCAAAAAGCAGGCGACGTGTTGCTCGTACAAAGGCGATTTTTGGGGCAACCTATAATATGATAAATTTTGCTAAAAAAATGGGGTTAAATGCCATATATGCGACTACGAAGCGTATCGTGAGTGAATACATAGAAGATGGTATAGTTGTTACTAAACGTGAATTTAAACATGCAAGATTTAGGGAATATGAGGATTAATAGTGTCGTTAGCTTCAAATAATAAAACGATAGTTATTTTTGAAATTTTAAAAAAACTAGTAGCAAAACGAGAAATGTACCCTTCTGATACGGAGCTACTAGACGAGCTTGGCATACAAGAAAGAACACTAAGAAGGTATAGAGATGAAATTAAAGTTTTGTTTCCTAACTCCTTTGTGACTGAAAATAAACTTATAAAGAACAATAAAAGATCTATAAACATATTGAGGGTTTCCGATAAAAAAATACAGATGTAGTAATAGTTTTGGAGTATCTCCTAAAAAAATAGTGATAACTTAGGCTGGTTAATAACTCTTCTAAACGAAAAATGACCCTAGTTTGTTAATTGAATTAAATAAATATGAAAAAGAAGTATCTAGGCAGCTGCGAGAGGATTCGGACGTATTTTTTTATTCAGAACTAATCCTTTGGAGGTTTTACAAGATGAGCCCAGTAAGAAGTATTTAAGCGAACTTCGAAATGCCGTTATAAATAGAGAATATCGAGATATTGAGTATAAGTATATAGACAAAAAAAGAAATTTTAATCGACACAAAATGCTTAAAAATAGTTTTTTACTGACGGCAATTGGTATTTAGCAATCGAAGATGCCGCTGGGAATTTTAGGCTTTTTAAGAGCAGCTTTTTATAGTATCGCTTAGTAAAAGCTCTAAAAATTATCAAAAGCAAGATTTTTGTATAAATATAAAACTCATTTTAATAAAAATACAAAAACGCTATGAGTTTGCCATCTAAGCCGTCGCAAAGAGCAATACTAAAAGCCTCTCCAAAAAGTAGCTATATATTTTCAAAAAGGTATGAAGCTATTTTTTTCCCATCTCGAAAATTTAAAAGAAATACTAGGCGATGGCAGTGTGACATTTACTATAGATTTCACTAATGATTTAGAGATACTCCCTTTTGTTAAGAGATGGTTGCCTGACTTAGAGATACTTGAACCACAAAGCTTAAGAGATGTGTTTAGAGAACATATAGTACTTTCTCTTGATAAATTAAATAAAAATGCTACTGAATAATATTTTTCAGAATTTAGTTCCGAAATACCAACAAACAAAGAGCTTGTTTGTATTCTTTCAAAACGCATGCAATAATCTAGATATAGTATGGTAAATATTTACACAAGATTCTCTTTGGTTTATGCTCAAGTCAAGAGGAGCATTAGTTGCGACGAGAACTATGTTTTTTAAAAAGTAACAAGCATAGCTAAGTATGGTTTAGAAATAATCACAGGAAAAATACTTAAACTTTTCTATCATATTTTTTATTAAAGATAATAAAATGAAATGCGCTTAACTTATTTTTGAGCCTTATATAGCTTAACGATTTTAACAGCTTTAGAACTCAAAATATCAAGTTCTAAACTTCCAATACTTTATTTAAAAAAACTTTAGTGTCTTTTTGTAATTGCTTTTATCTAGCAATTCGATTTCTAAACTTCCAATACTTTATTTAAAAACGGCAGGCGCAAATAGAGCAAGTGCAAGCGGAGCAATTTTCTAAACTTCAATACTTTATTTAAAAACGAAGATAAAGTTATTTCTTTGGGGTCATTTGACTTTTATTTGATTACCGACAAAGCCTTCATAGAAGAAGACGAAAAAAAGGTTTGAGTATTTTTGTTGATGAAATTTTGCGAGGCTGTGACGGCAAAAATACGATGGTATTAGTGGGCGGCTTTTGACGAGGTAAAGCTCCTAGCTCAAAAACTTGAAAGTGTAAAAAGACAAGTTAGTCTTTAGCCGAGCAAGGAAAAAAAGCGTCCAAAACGTTATCGAGAGTTTTAAGAAAAGCGGCGGCATTTTAATAGCCACCAGAAATTACGCTACTGGTATACTTAAAAGGGGATGCGCTTGAAAGGCTTTTTTATCACAAAATTGCTTTTATCCGGTTTATCAAACAAAAAAATGGGCTATTTTTAAAAGAAAAAAATGATAGATTTTTTTGGTTTGAATACACAAACGAGATGGTTATGACTTTTAGGCAAGCCATTGGGCGCCTTATCCGATCTCCCTGAGGATACTGGCAAAAATATTCTCGCTTGACGGCAATTTAATTCCCCTAAGCGAAGGATTAAAGAAGAGGTTGATTTTTTCTTAGAAAAGTGGCAGTAAAAAGAGTAGCATTAGGCTACTTCTCTTATTCTTTTTAAAAATCGTCTGAAATTTGTTCAGGATTTTTGTAATAATTTGCCCAATTTGAAAATATGTTCTTGCCCCCATCTTTTAATATGAAAGGCTAAAATCATCACTACCGCCAAAATATGACGTGTTTGAGTGCTATTAAGCGCGGAGAATATTATTTAAGGCTCAAGACAAGTTAAAGATTTTTAGCTGCTACTTCGTCTTGCTACTTATAAGATCTCATGTCAATTTCAATATTTTCTAATACAAATTATCCTGTGTAGTTTTTAGTATTATATCTAAACTATACTTCACTATGCTCACAGCTGCGTTTTTTAAAAGATGCAAATACAGTGAAGTAGGGCAGAATACATTTCTATAGACGTGGTAGAAAATATTTTTCTCTTAGTTTTCTTACAGTGGCTACACTGAAAAACCCTTATTAAGACATTTTATGAAGCATTATGGCTCATTAAAAATCCAGAATATGTCAGGACAATGGCAATAAAATAGATGTGGCAGAGGCGTGGGAGGATGGTTTTTAATAGCAACAAGAATATAAATCCTCCAATAAAAAAAAGTAGGTGCAGGCATCATAAATCATCAAAAAGTCAAAAATATAGATTGAATTTATCAATCAAGCGTTGCCTTATTTTTACTGAACTACAAAGACTAGAAGGCAAAAGGGCTTTTTTTTGGGGGGGGGTAGAAAGATGTTATTGGTGTTATTGTAAAGAAACACAAACGTCTTGAAAAACAATAGCAGTCAACTTAAATATGCTAAATCTACCATTATGATTGTTAATGGTTGCATATTGAAAAATAGCAAAAAAACAGTGGGGCAGAGTTTAGGCGTAATAGGGCTAAAAAAATATTAAAAGAATTTTATCGCAGGTTAGTAAAAATATAAAAATAGTTTGAAAAAGTGAGATTTTCAATATAATAAATAATAAATGCCCTAAAGTAGGGGCTTTTTTTAGCTTGATATTCGGTATTTTTTTAGTTAGGTTCAAGATAAGTTAAAAACTTTCAAGGGATAGTGCGTTTTTATTTTTGCAATAAGTGAAGTGTGGCTAAGCACAAGCGCACATTAAACGAGATGTGCAAATTTATATTGTTAAAAAGCTTACAATATGTTAGTTGACTACAGAGCCAAATCTAATTATAGAATAAAACACAATAACTAGGCTACGTCCATTGCTTTTACAAGAGGCAAAACGCCTAATATAAAAACCCAAATAGCCACAGTGGGATTTTTATTGCCGCTTCCGACTTCTATATCGTCGGCGGCTACGTACGAGTTTTGCACGTCCTTGATCTGCTCGAAGCTCTTTTTGGCTCCACCCACTTCAAAGGTAAATTTATCGTCTACGATGAAGTCGCCTTGCTTGCTTAACATAAGCGAATCAGTTTGAAATTTACCGGCTTTTATAGGCGCTTATTTGATTTACGAAAAAGCTCTCTCAAGCTTCCGATATTAGGCGAGCTACTTAATGCATGAGCTAGGTTCGTATTGCTTAAGTAAATTTTATCCGGCTTTAGTATGGCGTTATATCCCCTGCTTTTTGCTAGTTAAACTTTATTATAAGACCTGCGCTTTGCATATATCTTAGGTATTCGATAAGAGTAGGCCCTAGATATTTCGCACGCCCTTGCCAGCTCGCTTATATTTGGGCTAAAAGGAACGCTTTGACTTAGTAAAAACAGTAGCTTTTTTTAGCTTATCTATATTTGCGTAGTTTAGCGAGCAAACATACGGGATGTCGCTTTGCAATACTTGATTTATCACGCCCGTTAGTTTAGAGTGAAAGCCTATTTTATCGTTTGCAAACGGATATGCTCCGTGAGTTAGATAGTCTTTAAAATATATGAACGGCTTTAATTTGCCAGTTAAATTTACGGCTATTTCATAGTGATTTTCCAGACTTCATCTAGGCTATATTTTTTTGTATTCGCTTTTTTTAAATTTAGATTTAAAAACTCTCTAAAAGACATGGTGTTTAGATGATACTTTACCGCTCTCCTGCTTAGATCGGCCCCGTTTATATCAAGCTCTAGCATAGACGAACCCGTGATTACGAGTTTTAGATTGCTTTGGTCTATGATGGTTTTTATATGAGACGACCAATCTTTTTATCTTGTGTATCTCGTCTATCAAAAAGTACTTCGCCGCCCACTTTTTCGAAGTCGAGCGCGAATTCATAAAGAGACGTCGCCGCAAATAAAGGATTATCCATGCTTATATAAAGGGCTTTTTGCGAAGCTTGGAAATTTTGTTTTAGGTATTGTAAGATTAACGTCGTTTTGCCAACGCCGCGCTGCCCTAATATCATTACGGCTTGTTCACTAAAAAATCTATATCGTCGTAAAGATATCTTTTTAAAAATCAAGCTTCACTTTTTCTTAGATAGTTTTGCTGCTCATTAAAGAATCTCGTAAAGTCCATATGCGTTCTTTTTATTCAAAATTGTTAATTATATTTTTACAATTTTTATATAATATTTGTCAAACACAATATCGTATTAATACAATAATCCAAATAGCCACAGTGGGATTTTTATTTTCTCACCTAATTAAGTTTAGCTACACATTGTTTTTAATAATTTATGCTATATCATAGCAGAAGATAAAAGTTTTTTAGCGAGAATCATCTCAATTTTATATTCTTTTTGATACAGTATTAAGTTTTTATATTATATAAGGCTCAAGATAAAAATTTTAACTTATCTTGAGCCTTATATATTAAATGATAGCTTACAAATTTGATGGTTATGTAATATGATTTTTACAATAAATAAATATAATTTTTAAAAAAATCATAAGTGACTTTTTGCCTCTAATGCTAGAAAAGAATAAAATGTCAGTCTATTGATAATTTATGTAATGGGGCCAAGACTAATCCATATTTTGACCAAGGTTTTTCGTTCAGAAAAACAAAACTCTTACTCATGCGTAAAAGATTTTTGGAGATCTAATGGTCTTCAAAATCAAAAAAACTTCTATTAAAAAAATCATTTTTTTGCTTTTTCATTTTTAGGTCGTGAAATTTATAATAATGGTTAATTTTCAAGGAGTAGTATTGAATACTACTCCTACAAAAATATTTTTCTACAAAGCAGAAAAACAATGAAAAAAATAGTTATAGCTATGATCATTGCAGAGCTATGTCCTCGTTGGAGCATTCTTAAATAAAGAATCCAAAGTTTATATACACACTATTAAGTTTAACATCTTATTGGGTATGTATATATTATAATACCATCATAAAAAGACCAAAGGTAGCTTATGGGTAATAAGATTTCTAAAATAATAGATAAAATGAGAAATTTCTATATCTAGTATTAGGTGCGTGACGTATTAGTCTATTTGGGCTATGAGCTTAGTAGCAAAGGAGGTTCGCATATGATTTTTAGAAAGCCTGGCTATGAACATATAAATGTCCCGTTTGCTAACCCCATAAAGAAACACTATGTCAAAAAAAGTTTTAAAGACTTATGAAGAGGAAGCAATAAACTAGTATTACAAACAAAGATTATCTGAGACTATTTTTTTATAAGTGTTCGTGGAGCTTTTTATAAAAGGACAACCTTTGAGGAATAGGAGTATAAAATGACACAAAACGGCAAAAACAAAGAATACTACTTAAATTTGAACTATAGTATGATTATAAACAAAGAAGACGATGAATTCGTAGCTTACTACAAAGAGTACCCTAAGGTTACGGGATGCGGAGATAATGAGATAGAAGCTATTGAGGATTTAAAAAGAAGCTTTTTCTTGCTTGCTTGACGTATTGATAGCAGAAGGAGAAGAGATCAGAGAGCCTGCACCGGTCGAAAAGAAAGTAAGGGTTAACGTAATTCTCCCGGAAAAAGCTACTAAAATCAATTAGCAAGCTTTACTACCAACAGATCGGACTTTTTGAGTAAAGCTGCAAAGTACGCGATAGACAACAAGATAGCTTTATAAGAACGCCTAAAATAGGTATTTTTTTACTGCAACATACGAATATTTTTCGTATGGTTTTCGTATTACGATTAATTTTTTTACTCATGAAAATGTTTGTTTTCAATAGTAAAGAGAGGAAAGCCCTGGTTTAGGGCTTTTTGAAAGGGTATTTTTTTAGTTTAAGGTTTATGAGCTGTAGGCTCTAGTGAAACTTAAAAGAGTGAAATGCCCTATTTTAGGGGGTTTGGTGTTTAAGGTTTTATACCTTCATTTTTTTCTGCGATGATAGGCAATTTTTTTATTTTTTTACAGACTTGTGCAATTTTTGCAAAGAACATCTCATGTCAATTAATTTTTAATAGCCTTTTTCATTTAGCCTTCTGTAATCACTCACATCCCAACTTAAGTCCTAAAATCACAAGCCTTGCCATAATATTGTTTTGCAGTGGAAAAGAGTTTTGCCTTACACCTTGACCGTTTTTCGTATAAAATTCCCTAAGTTAAAGCAACCCACAGCTACTTTCCCATCACAAGCTTTTTTAAGCAGTTCAGCAGCTTTTTGGTAATCTTGTTTTACCCTTGACCGTCTGCATATAAAAACCCCTAAGCTAGTGCAACCAAAAGCTACTTTCCCATCACAAGCTTTTTGATAAAGCCGGGCTGCTTCTTGGTAATCTTGTTTTTACACCTTGACCGTTTTCGTATAAAAACCCTAAGCTAGTGCAACCCCAAGCATTTCCACTATCACAAGCTTTTTTGATATAATTCAGCAGCTTTTTGGTAGTCACCTTTATCGTAAGCTTCGTTTCCCAATTCAGTAAGATCTTTGGAAAAATCCAATAGAAAATAAAACTACAAGTAAAACTAAAATTCTTTTTCATTTTTTACCTCTTTAATGTAAGCTATATAGACGATATTTTGTCTTTTTTTAAACTTAAATTATTATTAATTATCTATTTATTTTTTTGTGATAAAAATAGCATATATAAACTTGCCTGCCATTTCTTATACTTTTTCTAAAAAAATAAACTCTGCTTTTTGGTTCATATTTATGTATAGATGTATGTAAATTGCCGTAACTAGCGTTAAATGCGCTATTTGGTTGAAATAGTTATGAGAGCTGTGCCTTTCAAACTACTTTAGAGAAGTGCATCAGAAATTTATCAAATACTAGAAATTTAGGTAGATTATGCTTGTAGATCGATAAAATTTTAGGCTCAAAATAACTTAATCAGATTCTCTCTTATCATATTTAGTAAAATATGATAAAGCTCTTTTCGTTTCTTTTACTGTTATTATGTCTAAACTTTACTTCGCTATACTCGTTACTTTTTCAAGAGCATCGACAAAATCATAGTCCTTGTGCTTAGCTTCACTTCGTTTGTTACTGATTAGGATGCGCTATCTTTGAGAAAAAAACTCCTTTTGAAGTCTTTAACTTATCTTGGATTAATTTTTATATTTTTTTCGATTATAAAAAGTAACAACCAATCCCTTTGCCTGCTTATTTATATTTTTCTAGCCACTTTTACAAGCTCTTTTTTTGGCTTCATTTTTGTATTTTCTCTTGCTCCATCCACTACGAGTATCTAGTGCAAAGCACTTTTGTGAAGTACTTGCTTCCTATAACCTTTCTTAGTAAAAACGTTTGGTTTTTTTCTTTATGCATAAATAAGCAAGTTTCAACCTTTCTATAATCAAGCTTTTATTAATGGCCATTTTTAGCGCCTAATACAACAAACCCAAACAGCCAAATCGGTATCTTATTGCCACTTCCTGCCTCTATCTCATCGGCAGCTATATATGAGTTTGAGATATCCTTTATCTGCTCAAAGCACTTATTTTTACCGCCCACTTCAAATATAAATTTATCATCTACAATAAAGTCGCCTTGCTTTTGGAATATTTAGCCTATGTTTTACCTTTAATTGATTAGCAAAAAGTCTCTCTTATGGTGCACGCCTTACAATCATCGCCGTAAGCGTAAATTAAATTTGTATTATTCATATATTTTTTTGCCGGCTTTACTAGCTTACTAAGTCCCCTGCTTTGCTCATCTACCATGTTTACTAGTCTTGCATCGTTTAGATAGACAATATAATCATATAGCTTGGCTCTGCTTATCTCGGCAAGAGCTGCGATTTTAGTATAATTCACCTCAAATGGCTCGCTTTGGCAAACCACTTCAAGCAGTTTTTTTGAGCTTATATGTGTATTTTTTTGCTCAACTAGCCCCAGAGACGTTAGATCTACATCTATGCTAAGATTAATCGTATTTAGCAAGCTTTCGTAGTATGAGCTTTTGCTTATTAAAGTAAAATGGATAGTAGCCAAATTTGAGATATTTTTTTAAATTGATTTTGCTTTATTTTTTTAAGTCATTTGCTATTGCTTGATGATCTTTTAGTATCGCTTCTAGGCTAAATTTATCCACTGATATACAGCCTTCAAGCTCTAAAAACTCCCTAAAAACTAAGCCCCTCTAGGCTAAATACGCTAACTCTACGCGATAAATCGCTCTTTGCATTTAGTATGCTTACCGCCGATGAACCGGTAAAAATTACATTTAAAGGACTCATATCGTATATAGTTTTTTTAAGTGTGCAGCAAAAATCTTCGTATTTATGCACTTCATCTAGCAACAGATATTCGCCACCACTATCTACAAACTCAAAAGGCAAGTTCGCTCAGACTAGCAGAGCCTAAAAATGGATAATCAAGACTTATGTATAGAGTCTTTTTGTTTTGAGCTTTTAATTCAATTAGTTTTTTGAAATAGCATTGTGGTCTCTGCCAGTGCCGCGGGCTCCTACTATACCGATAAGCTTCTCGCTAAAATTTATTTCATTGTATAAATAACGCTTGTATGTCGTATTAAAATTTCTTTAAGAAATCTTTCTTGATACTGTTCTATTAAATTTAACATTTTTTATTCCTTTTATGTAATTGTCTATAAACGTAGACAATATTGAGACATGTTAGCATGAAAATTTTTTAAATTGTCAACGGCTATGAACGATTACAGTTTTTTTATTATTTTTTTCAATCGACGGAATTTTTGGGATTTGACCCGAAGATAGAGAGCAAGAGCGACGATATTATTGATGCGGCAGCATATATCTTGCAATACATTGCAGGGTGATTTTTTTGACGAGAGCTATGATGAAATGTATGAGGAATACGCAGACGAGGAGAGCTGGGTCTAAAAATATGCTATAATGCAGTCAATTTAACTTCAAAGGTCATATAAATGAATGCATTAATACAGTTTAGAGTAGACAAAGAACTCAAAAAAATGAAGCCGACAAACTCTTTAAAGAGCTAGGTCTTGATCTTGGTACGGCGATAAAGCTATTTTTAAAAGCAATCTGTAAATAAGCAAGCCATACCCTTTGCTATAACTACGCAAAAAGAGGATCTAGACGTAAAGTACCTAAAAAGCGTGATAGAAAAACATTGACGGTGGCAAGGCAAAGATGATAAGAAAAAAAATCTAAGCGAGCTTGAGAGCCTAGCTGATGCTTAATATCGAGTTTTTATCCTGACGCATGGGATGATTACTTAAATTTTACTGGCGACAAAAGCTTTTCATAAAGATAAACACGCTCATAAAAGATATCGTCAGGGGTAATGAAACAGACGGCATAGGTAAGCCCGAAGCGCTAAAGGGCGATCTTAGCGGTTGCTATTCTCGTAGGATAGACGGCAAAAAAACCGCATCGTTTATAGGATTAAGGGCGATACGGCACAATTTTACAAGTCGGAACGCATTATAAAGAAAAAGTAAACTGCCTTCAAGTCTATATAAACGATGAGGAAAAATTGGTCAAAGGCAAACATTTAGTTGATGGGCTTAGTAACCTTATAGCGATCTTTTGAAGGCTTGACTTTTTGTTAATGATGATTTGTTGGCGATGCATACGAGTGTATCTTATGCACCATTTTACAACAGAATCGGGCTCGTCAAAAAGGACAGTTTTATACCCCTACAGAAGTATTGCGTAAACAACTAATCCGCAATAAGCTTTTCAATAATCTAAATATTTTACACTCTCATCTAATTCGCTCTTGTACTTAGCTGCACTTTGTTTGTTACTGATAAGACGCACTTTCTTTGAAAAATTCTGAGATAGTTCATTTGCAGAGCAGTTTTAAACTTTACCGTCACGCTTTAGCATGCCATTCTGCTCTACTTCACTGCGTTTGTAGCTTTTGTAAGAAGTAAGTAACTAGCATAGTGAAGTAAAACTAGCTTTCATCTATTTCAAATCGAAGCTTCTAGGCGGAGTTGAAAAATATCACCCTAAAAACTTAGAAACTTTAAATTTGCTATGCCCGTTAGTTTTTCAAGAACATATTTTTTTACCGTAAGTTACCGCTCATTTGTATGAGCTTAAGTTAAAGAAGACCAATTGGCTCTGCTACTGCATAAAGCCTCTCTTTGGCAAATCTTTTTTTGGGCAAGTCAAGCACTAAACGCCATAAAATTCCCAACTTTTTCTCGTCAAACCAGCCGCATTGAGCGTTATTTAACGCCTTTTCCATATCGTCCTTTACTTGCCAAAGCATTTTTAAATTCGTGAAAAATTTGCATAGCGCATAGCTTGAGCTACGATTCTTTCAGGCGTCTCCATAACATCGTAAGGTAGCTTCCACCAGATGTATTTATTTGCAAAATATCTTAAAATTTCATCTCTACTCACTAATTATAGCTCACTCATAAGTTTTTAATTTATCTCTTTTAACGCCTCTTTTACAAGAGTATTGGCTTCTTGTTCTTTGCCTAGTCTTATCGCCAAATCCAAAATAACATTGTATAGCATTACATTATCTTTTTGGAAATCTAGTGCACTCCATTCCAGCATTTACATAACTTTCCATGGTTTCTCCAAGCTCTTTTGGGCTTTTTGGTCGCGCCTAGCTCTTTTTAAAAAGCTTGTCTGAAATCTCCACTTTTTAATGCCATTGTCTTTTTCCCTTTCTAATTTTATTTTATAATGTTGTTTAATTTGCTATTTTTTTATAACGTTTTTCAAACCATTCTATTTTTATTAGGCGAATAAAGGTTGATTGTGCCATTTTGCTTTTTTAGCGATAAAATTTAAATTTGAAAACTTTTTGTTTTTCTCTATCCTCGATCAATTCACTATTATCAAAAAAATAAATCACATCGCATATCGGGATAATGCGGGCTAAATTTTTCAAAGCTTTGTGAAAAACGCCTTTCAAGCGTTGCTTCATCAATGGAGTGTCCGTTTCTTGCTGCTCTTATGGCCACTCGTTGTTTTTGAGAGTTCGATGCTATTTAAGCCAACATAATAAAGGGTAATATAGTAGCCAGCCTCTTTGGCTTTATTTATAAATTAACTATACTATGCCCGCTAAGAGTAGTTTCTATATTAAAATCTATCCCTCGCTCAATGTAAGACTTTCTTAGCTTTAATGCAAGCCTACCAGCTCTATTTTGATCTTTGGGATTTTTGCCAGTCGCCAAATTCTCTAACGATTTCATCAGAATTTATCCTTGCACCATAGATGACAGAATCTACTTCAAGCTGGTTAATATAAAATGTAGATTTACCTGCACCATTTACACCTGCAAATATATATAGTTTCTTTTGATCGTCCATTTTTATCTCTTTACTCTTTTTAAATTTTAAAGCCAAAAAGCCTCAATTTACACCTTTGAACTTTTTTCTGGGAAAATTTTTAGATCTAACCATCTATTTTTTTGTCCCAAATCCTGACATAACTTTTTTTCAAGTGTAGAATATGCTTCATTCAAATCAATGCTTGCACCATCGATATAGTCTTTTAAAAATAGCCTCGTATTCATCTTGGCAAGACAAACAAGTATCTATTAAAAATCCCTTTTGGTTCTCATAATTTTTTTAAGCCCACGATAGTAAAATGCCTGATGCTCTACATCTATTATAAAAGGGTAATGCCATTTTTTTAAGGCACTCTTTAAACATTATCAATCTGCCGACTCTGCCGTTGCCGTCCTCAAACGGGTGTATGCTTTTCAAATTTGTGATGAAAATCTATAATATCCTCTATGCCTATTTCGGTCTTGCTAGCATATTCATCAAGTAGTTTTTGCATTTCTTGCATAACTCGTTTTGGGGCTTATGGGTATAAGGTCTCCTATATAGTTTTGAGTTTTTTTATAATCCCCTATTACCTTATCGCTAGTATCTTGTTTTTAGAAATTCTATGAAGCTCTTTTTAAAAAAACTCGTGTGTAATAGGCACATTAAAGCTTTTCAAGTATAAAATCAAATGCCTTAAAATGATTTCTGGTTTCTAATATATCGTTTATTTTTATCTCTTCGCCGTCTTTTTTTCCGAAAAAAGGAGCTTGTCTCATAAATATGCCTAGTCTGCTCCTTACTTAATCTACTACCCTCAATATGATTAGAATTGTATGCAAAAAAACTATCTGGTTTAAATGATAAAAAGCCATTTTTTTATATGATTTCTCTTTTCATATAGTAAAATTTCAAGCGAAGAAAAATTTTTCCATAGCCAAACCGCCTTTTAAGATTTAAAACCTATATTTAATCTCATTTTTACTCCTTTACTTGTATTGTATTTTTTAACTTGCTATCTTCGTTTTTCATTGTCGATATAGCTATGTTTTTAAGTCGGTATTACTATCATTATTTAAAAGATAACTCTTCCCGTTTTCTTTTTATTTTTTTAAACAACCGATTTTACAAGCTCGTCAATTTCTTTTTTTAGCCATATTTTTGCTGATTTTAGCAATAGAGGCAAATTTGGCGATATCTATACCGCCGTCAAAGTTGCTAACGCCGACGTCCAATACTTTGTTTAGGACTTTTTGTTGGGTCTTGTTAAAATTACAAGTTCTAAATTTATCCCCAAAAAAATCGGTCTTAAAGGCAATATTCTTTATAAGATTGATACTATCTTTGATGGCGTGGTTCGTCATTTCTAAATGCCATTTAATCCACTCGGTAAAATCGCAATTCAGGTTACTTGAAAGCTTGGTCGTCTGTTCTAGCTTCTCGTAATAAGCTTTTTTTGTTGCTTTGAATAATGCTAGAAATAGAATACAATTTAATATTATTATTCGGCAAGCAATAGTCCGCCAAAGCCCTTGTTATTCTACCGTTACCGTCATCGTATGGATGTATAACTACAAACCATAGATGAGCTATCGCACTTTTTACATAAGCGTTTTCTTGACTATTATTAATAAAATCCAAAAATAACTTCATATCTTTTTTTCAATATGTTTTTGGCGGAACAGCTTCATAATGAATCTTTTTCGCGCGTCATTGCCCCAGAAACAACTTGCATTTGGCTATCTCTAAATTGAGCTACTTTTGATTTTTAAATAAACCGCTATATCCGCTCTCAAATATAGCATTATGCCAACCGTGCAATCTTTCGATACTCATAGGCGCTTTATTTAAATTTGCGTCTAGTAATATTGATATTAAATTATCGGTTTGTCTAGTCGAGCTAGTATCGGCCAAGCCGTCAAACTTTTTCGTCTAGTTTCTTTTTTTATCGATGAGCGAACGCTTGCTCTATCGAGTATTTCGCCTTCAATAAGCGATGAGTTTATAATCTCGTTTTTCCAATGAGCTGATTTGAGCTTGTAAAAAAATCGTTTTTTTATTTATTTTATTTACTATATTACTTAATATAGTATGATTTTTTTCTATCTCCTTAATTATCTCAACAGTATCTACCTTATTATAAATAAAATTTGGATAGTTATGGTGTTGCCATATCCATTTTTTTATTCTTATACGACTCATCGCAAAAATATATTTTCATTGGTTATACTATACGCATTTAAGGCATTATTAATGTTTTTTGTTTATCGTTGTTATTAATATCCATATTTAATCCTTAATATAGTGTATTATAGCTAATATATTGAAATAGGTCAATATAATATACGCTTTATAGCTTATTGCTATCAATAATACCTAGTTATATAATTATTACTTGACAAATTTAGCTATTGTGATATAATATTCTAAACTATTTACATAATAGTATTTAAAAATAAGAGCTTTTTAGAAAATTTATCCTTGTGATAAATCTTAAAAATATTTTACATAATAACCAATTATGTAAAATAAAGAGAGGAATTTATGAAAAATGACGAAAAAAACTAGACTTTGCGGACGAGATGGCAAACTACCGCGATAACTTCATTTCGTATAATAAAATAGCAGACAAGAGCATTAATACGATTAACACGTATAAAAATTGTCTTGACGGCTTTGTGGAGTTTTGTTATGAGAATAATGACATAATTACATTTAATAATCTAAGTCAAAAGCATATAACAGACTACTTTATATGGTTAGATGAACTATATAAGAAAAAAACAAAAGAAAAAGGCTATTAATAAAAGTAAAAAGTATATCAAGCTCAACAAAGCTTAGTTATTTAACTATCTTAAAGATTTTCTTTAAGTATATTACTAATAATAACGATATGCTTATAGATTTAGAAAAAAATACTAGATAACTACAAGATTGCAAAGAAAAAGACGAGCAAGCTTTGAAAATTTTATGAAAGAGAGTGAGAGGGATAGATACTTTAGATTACATAGAAAAATAGGCTCGTTAAAAAAACCCGAGTATAGATATAACAAAAATTATAGAGATTCACTCTTAATAAAGCTAATGTTAAAAAGCGGACTTAGAATAAGCGAGGCATTAAATTGGAAATTTGAGCGATTTTCAAGAGAGCGACGACGGAGAATTTCTATGATATAAATATACTAGCAAAAGGCGGAGAGTATCAAACGGCTTATATCGCGAAAAAGCTATATAGAATCTGAATTTACTTATTTACTAGAACGTAGCGATATCGACAGCTACATCTTTACTGGCGGTCTTGAAAATAAACCTATTTCTAGGCAAAATGCGTATTCTTTACTAGCTCGCATATACAGAAAGTGTGGCATAGTAAATAAAAGGGGTTGTCATATACTAAGGCACTCGTTTTGCTATGAATATGGTTGAGAAAAATACAAATTTAGGGTGTTATCCAAAAGGCACTTCGCCATAAAAAAATACAAACCACGATGATATATGCCGAAGCTAACGGTAATATGGTTAAAAAAAGAGATGAAAAAGGGTGATGTAAGCAAAAAAAGTATATATAATATACGTATAAAAAGTCAGAAATTTGAGTAAAAATGACAAGTTATTAAAAGAGCTTGAAAACAATCCTAAAAATGTAAAAATTTGAAGTGCTTGAAAAAGTTGCTTTTTAAATAATGGCTTTAATTTACGTGGCATAAAAAGGCTCACATCATCAATTCACAAATGGTAGTATTTTAGCTTACTTTACCATATAAAAAAAGCCGATGAAAAACGTATTATGTCAAGCTAGTTTTGGACGCCATAAAGGACAAACAATGAAAAATTTGGACTACTATCTAAACCTGCCGTATAAGATAGAGCTTAAAAAAATACCACAAAATCAAGGTGGTGGCTGGGGTGCGTTTATGCCTGAACTTAATAACATTGCGTTTTTATGGTGATGGCGAAAGCAAAGAAGGCCCTTGCCGAGCTTGAAGAAGCTTTTTAAATTTACGATAGAAACAGCACTTGCTGACGGTATAAATATACCAGAGCCAATCGACGAAAAATGCCAAGGTTCGCACAATTTAACTATACCAAAAGGCGTTTTTAAACGCAATTGACGCCGTTACGAATAACCGTTCGGCGTGGCTTAGCGAGCTTGCCAGAAAAAGCATTGGCTATATAATATGTCGGTCGTAAGAAATTTAAACTACTACCTACATTTACCCTATGTCGCAATCGTCGTAAAGGATAAAAACTTTGACGATACGTTTTACTATTATGCTTACTACAAGGAGTATGAATATATCAAAGGCGCTGGAAATAACGAGGCCGAAGCTATAAGCGATTTAAAAAGTGCATTTAAAGACGCGTTGGTCGAAATGCTAGCGGATAACGAAGAAATAATAGAACCCTAGGTCGCTTAGTATTAAAACAAAAAGCTATGCTATTACTATGAAAGAAAAATATAATGCAAGAGATAGATACCGAGGCAAAAGAGCTCGGCATTTCTCGTTCGGCATTCTTGGCTATTTCGGCTAAAAAAACTATATACGCACGTTGCAATAATATACAAAAAGAAACGGATGTAGTGAGGCGAATACGTAGAATTTATAATATAGCTTCAAAAAAATAAAATATAAATTTGTATTTACATTTTTAAATGTAGCTATGTTTCATAAAAATTTAAGTTTAATAGAACTAAATTAATTTTTTTGGCCATGGCTCTTGATGTATATAAAAACGTCATACAAATTTGTATAATACAATAAAGCTAACTATATTTTGGTATTAGAATCTCTCATAAAAGCGTCGATTTTATTATTAATGCTTGTATTATTTTTTTATGTTTTTCCTTATCCAGGCTATATATTGAGTACATAAATGAAAGCGCGACCGCCACTATAGCCATCAGTATCACAAGAGTTCTAGTTCCACCAAAAGTAAATTTCTTTAAGTATATTGTCAGGTTTAGAAGGACTATAGGCTTTTTTAAATAACGTATCTTCATCGCTGCTCTATCAAAGGGGCAATAGCTGATGCTATACTTTCACAAAGATATCCGATCTTTTTCGTTACAATCATTCTCAAGGTCGATTTTGCCCCTATACCCAAGAGTTAAACAAGCATAAACAACCTCCAAAAAGATCTTTTGTTTTTTTCATGGGGTTTTCAAACCATTTTTTTCCATTATACCCAGAAATTTATTTCCACCCTCAAATTTTCTCGTTAAATAGTCTAATAGTAAGAGTATTATTTGCCCAAAAAAACTATTCATAAAAAGTTCATTTTTTTCATAAGACTTTCATCTATAAAGACGCAGACGCAGTATCTGAGCCTAGTAATATCGTCTTCATCATAAATTCTAAGACTAGCCAGTTTTGAGCTTATGCTAAGTATATCATTGGTTAATTTCTCTTTTAAACCAACCATTTGCTCTTGTGAAATATTTTTGTATCTTTGACATTCTATTAGCAAGAAGCAAAAGCGGCAAGACATGATCTAGGGCCTGATTTGTCCCCAGCCCTTGAAGTCGACTTTCAAAACAATATAGAAAATGAATTATCTTTACTTTGCACCTATAGGCCTTTTAAAATTTTATAGTATAGCCCACATTTTTATATCCGGGTTAGTTATATTATTTTGTGACATATACACTGATAATATTCTCGCCTATAAAAAGACTTGAATAGCTTTGTCATTCTTGTCTCAGTCTATAATAAACATACCCGTTTAATCTTGGAAGAGTGGTTGGAATGATTGAAACCTGCTCGATATTAAGACCGTTAAGCTGGGATGCCACTATATTTTTTTAATGCTAGATTGAGTATGAATCTTGCACTGTTCTTTAGAAATTCTTAAGTAAATAATCGCTATTAACATTAGAGCTAACAGCCAAAAATAGCTCGCCTTTTTTTCAATAATACCAGCGTTATCAAACATACAATCAAAAAGCTGTGAGCATTTGACGCGATGCGCGCCATGACATATTTTTGGGGAGATGACTTTGGAAAAATAACAGCCTTATGTTGTTAATAAGTAGAGAAAAAGTAGTGCTTAGATCGTCATGTTTATAAGCTATAAAATCGCTAAAACTATCGTCGTTGCTCAAGGCGGTCAAATCAGCCTGAAAAATCAACTAGCTTCTCATATAAAATTCAGGATGAATTTTTGCCCTATTTGCTATAGATGCAAAGTTAAGACTCATTTTTAGCATATTTAAGGTCAAATAAGTAGTAAAATCAAGAGTGTTTTTTTGATTGATCTCATGCCCTTAAATATGCCTAAAAAGTCTGCTTATGTTGTCTTGTCGAATATATCATCTCATCGATAAATTGCCTTATAAACGGATGCTTGCTTATATCAAGGCAGGTCGGAATAAATTTATCGTCTAACTTTATTTGTCTACTTGAGCTGATATTTTTGTATTTTTACAAACCGGAATCTCTAGCTCATACGGGGTCTTGCTGCCCAAAAACGCCCAAACTGGTTTTAAGACTAGCAAGAACGATGCTTTTATCCTGATCAAAGGCCGATCCCAGTAGATACTCTTCTTCATCGCTCAAATCATTTAGCACATCGACACTAGCATCATCATGAACTTTGGAGCTAATAATGGCTCTGGTTGCTTTTAAATTTAGAGCTTGTTATGCTATTTTGGAGACTAACGTCGACTACTAAATTACTCATAGGTATTTTCAAAACTATTATGGACGAGGACAATGAATCAAACTCTACCTCTAGAGGCTCGGGGAGCTCATCTTCATCTGGGGGCGTTAAATACAGATCCGTCTTGAACGATAGCAGAAAATTCTTCTTAGTCCTATTTTTCCCTTGCTCTAGTAGCTCGCTTGAAATTTGAATATCCAAAACACCGTAAAGGTTGGAAAAAAAGAAGATATAGTTTTTTAAATTTATATTTCTCTCAAGATACCTTTCTTGCTGCTCAAAAGTGAATCTTATCGACACTCATTCCATTATACCAAACGACTTTTTAAATTTCTCAGCCATATCTACACAAGCTTTCGTTTATTCTTTTACTACTAAGGATTTTTGCCTCTAGAGCTTTTTTATATCCTTGTCCGATATGCTAAATATTAAATAATCCTCTTTTATGTCTGAAGTCTTTTTTTAAACTCCTTTATTTTAGTTTTTTTCCTTGATCGGCATAAAGCACCAATACACCTACATAAGGAACGTTTTCTTTATCTATTTTCACGATAGACGCATTGGCATTTGGTTGAATTTGAAGTTTAATGGAGTCAATCTTATCCCTTCCTAGCACTTCGTTTTCTTTTGCAATAAGATCCATCTCGGTAGCCTCTTCAAACTTCTTAATATCGCTTAACTGATAAACAATAACAGTTATTGGAACATTATCGCCGCGATTGTTTAAGTTTGAGTTAGGCATATTGTTTATGCCAACTTGTATCTGACCACAACCTACCATAAATATCATAAAAATGGTTGCTAAAAAGCGCTTTTTTTAAACATAACTAATAACCTTGAATAGTATATCTGTACAAGTATATCAAAAGTAAAATTTAAAAATACTATTAAGGTAAATAATTTTATGATTTTTAACTAATAATAGCTATCAGATTTTTAAATATATAGGGTTTTTAAAATGCAGTTATATTATGAGTTGAATAACAATTTTTTTCCAATGATATTTTTTTGGATGAGCTGCAAGACGAGATGTCTAAATACAAAAACACTGGCTCACGAAACCATAAAATGGGATAGGGTTTTTTGATTGTTCTTATCAAACTCACAATCATTCTCTCTCGATACGAAATTTTTAGCTTTTTTTGTGCATAGCGGCTACGAATATACATTTCCCCAAAAACTATGAAAATTCTGAAAGACGTTTTAGAATTTTTTTAGAAGTATTTAAAGATGATCCGCAAAGGCTTGGCCAAACGGAAAAACTACTAGCTATAAAAAGAAAAAATTTTTATTAATTCATTGGACGGTTTTATAGAAGAATTGAATAAACAAAAATTTGAATTGTCCTCAAAATTTTGTAGACTCCATGGTCTTTTTGCTAAACGAACTAGAAAAAAATTATAGATCATAATCGTAAATATCGATATCTCGGCTTACGCGTCAAAGCAATCCGAATCTGAAAAATGTACAACCGTCGCATACGCAAATCGCCAACCGGCCTCAAAGTAATACGCAGAATTTGCAACTCATACGGATATTAAAGCCATCAATGATAGGGAATATAGAGACTTTTTGTAAATCTATCGCTTGAGCTTCTAAGGACGACTTACAAAACATAAATGCATATGCTATTTTTATGCAAGCGCTATGGGGCAGAATTAGGGCTTTTGCCTACAAACAGCGATTTTATCTCGCCAGTTAGATATCCTGATCAGAAATTTGATTATAAACATTAAAAAAATATTGAATCGCTGAATTTAGAAAATTTAATACTTTTCATAAGAAAGTTTGGTCCCTAAATCCTTTTTGGATAGACGGTTTAATGATATTTTTGTAAATTTCTTAAGAAAAAAACAATCTATTTTTTTATAGAAGATTATATATCAGAACAAACTGCCGTATTTTTTTAAACAACCATATAGATATACGAAAAATTAAAATTTCAAAATCTGGAAGACATGTGCCCTAAGGAAACTTTTTGATTTTTTTATGAGCCAAAAAGAATACTAAACCAAAAAAATGCTCCCGACAAAAATATCAATGATTTAGATATAAATGAAAGTTTTAATAGACATAAACGCCAAAAATACAACCAACAACTCGAGAGAAAATTTAAACTCTATGCTTTTTAATGGCGAGTGCCTTTTTCCGACAAAGGCATGAAAAGTAACGCAAAAACCATATACGCTCAAATAGTAAATTTCTATAGAAAATACCGAACTAAAAGAGTATCTTTCCGATATATATGAAGAAGCGAAATCATTTTTAAAACTGTAAACCGATAAAAATACTTAAATAGTATTTAATATTTTTTTAAATATAATCTAGAGATTAATTTTTAAATTCAAACTAAGGACACAATATGGCTGAAAAACTCCGTTGCACCCAAAGAACGTATAAATATAACGTATAAAACCAAAAACGAATAACCAAGAGGCTGATGTAGAGCTACCGCTTAAACTTATGATTATGGCAAACCTGACCGGTTATAACGACACTCCGCTTGAAGAGCGAGAGGTAGTGCCCATAAATAAAATCAATTTCGACCAAGTAATGCAAAAAAATGGATATAAAAACAAATTTCTACCGTAGAGAATAAGTTGGGTTTGGGCTCAGATGAGATCAACATAGAGCTTAAAATATCAAATATGAAAGACTTTTTCTCCGGATAACATAGCAAAACAAATTCCTGAAATAAATCAACTTTTGGAACTAAGAAAGGCGCTGGTATCTCTAAAAGGTCCGATGGGAAATATTCCCTGATTTCAGAAAAGCGGTTTTGGATGCATTAAAAAGACAAGAAAACAAAACAAGAGCTTCTTTTTGGAAATAAAAAGACTCTCAAGACGTAAAATGAGGAAGTAAAATGCAAGAAGTAAAAGTTAAAACGCCTATTATCGAAAGTATTATGGAAAAAAAGCAAGTACTCCAAAGACGACGAAAGCTACAGTATAGTAAAAAAAGGGAGTGGCGGAATTTATCTCAAATATAGTAACATCCAAGAACCCGGAAGAGAAGATAAATAAACTTGCTCTCGATGAAATGATAGCCCACATAGACGACCTTTTGTCAAAGCAAATGGACGAAGTGCTTCACAATAAAGATTTTCAAAAAAACTCGAGTCGACATGGAGAGGTATCCGCTTTTTAGTAGAGAGAACAATTTTAACGAAAATATCAAAATCGTCCTCTCCGACATAACCAAAGAAGAAGCTCTTGAGGATTTTGATTCAAATCTGGATATCACGCAAAGCGTAATGTATAAGCAGGTTTACTCCCATGAATACGGCCAGTTCGGCGGAGAGCCGATAGGGGCGATTATAGGCGATTACGAGCTTGACAAAACCAATACCGATATGACTTTTTTTAAACAAGATGTCCTCTATCGCCGCAATGAGCCACTCTCCATTTCTAACATCTTTATCATCAAAATTCTTCGGCCTAGAAAACTATGCTGAGTTGGAAAATATAAAAGACATGAAAAGTATGCTTGAAGGTCCTCAATACACCAGATGGAGAACCTTTAGGAAAACGAGGATGCAAAATACGTGGGCTTACTAGCAACCAGGTTTTTAACTCGTTCGCCTTATTTACCGGAGGATAATCCTATAAAAAGCTTTAACTATAGAGAAAACGTGGAAGGCTCTCACGATCACTTACTTTGGGGCAATTCGGCATATACGTTTGCCACAAGACTTACGGAGAGTTTCGCCGATTTTTCGATGGTGCGGAAATATAATAGGTCCAAAAAGGCGGTGGAGCGGTCAAGGATCTGCCTACTTATCTTTATGAAAACTACGGTAGCGTGCAAGCAAAAATACCAACTGAAGTCTTGATAACAGATAGAAGGGAGTACGAGCTTTCCGAAAACGGATTTATTACTCTTACTTTACGTAGAGACAGCAATAATGCCGCATTTTTTTCTGCAAATTCGGCCCTCAAACCTAAAATTTTCCCAAATACTCCGGAAGGAAAACAAGCTGAAACAAATTTTAGGTTAGGCACGCAGCTACCTTATATATTTTTAATATCTCGCCTAGCCCATTATCTCAAAGTTTTACAGCGCGAGGAAATAGGTACATGGAAGGAAAGAGCAGATGTGGAGCGCGGTTTAAACGAGTGGCTAAGGCAGTACATTTCCGATCAAGAAAATCCGCCTGCAGACGTAAGGAGTAGAAGACCGTTTAGAAGCGCTAAAATAAACGTAAACGATATTCCGGGCGAGCCTGGCTGGTATAAAATAGAGCTACTAGCTAGACCGCACTTTAAATTTATGGGCGCTAATTTTTGAGCTATCGCTGGTCGGAAAACTAGACAAAGAATAAATTGAGGCGGACTATGTCATTAAGCGATAGGGTTTTACATACATTAAATGAAGAAAACGCAGGCAACCCCTATCGCCAAGATATTTTTAAACGATATAAAAGAAAATATAAGCATACTCTTAAATCTCCCAATTTGACGACTGCATAACCATACAAGGCTCAAGCCTGCCGGATATGTCTTTTTAAATATTGATTCGCAAGAACTCTGCCAGCTAATGGGAAAAGAAATATACAACCTCATTCAAAAAAATATGAAAATAGAATTAATATAGTTGCCATAAACTACGATGATTCATTAAAACCGTGGCAATTAACTTTTAATATAAGATATACTAGGCAAAAATGACGCCTTTAAGGGAATTTGCCATAAAAAGTAACTTTTTCGCAATAATAGATATTGTGAGGTTTTATGATGAAACAAAACGAAAAACAACGTATTATATTTTTCATAAAAGAAATGGCCTATCTTCGTGAAATGAGAGAGCTTTTTGTAGAAAAAATTTCCAAAAAGTAGCACCATTTTTTTAAATACAGACAGCAAAGATCCCGATGTCGAAAGAATCATAGAAAACGTAGCCATACTTACATCTAAAATTCATCAGGAGCTCGATGAGAATATACCGCTAATAGCCGAATCCCTAATAAATATCGTATCGCCAAACTATACCAATCCTGTACCTTCGGTATGTATTCAAGAATTTTTCTTTTAAAAAGCGATAGCAAAAAAATAGCGCAGTCATACCCAAAGGCTCGGTCGTCGTTTCCAGGACAATTAATGATGTAAAATGCAATTTAAAAACAGCATATGACGTATTTTTGTATCCTTTAAAGATAAATAAAACGTATCTAGACAATAACAAAAGCGATTATGTTTTAAAATTAGAATTAAGTATCACAAAGGATGAAATAAGCCTGTCAGATATTGATTTGAACCGCATTAATTTATATCTAGGCAACGACGTATATATGTCTTCTACGCTAGTTATGTGGATGAAAACGTATCTAAAAATTATCGTATTTTTGTACCGATAGCGGAGAAACTTTTTAGCATACCTACTTCATCGCTCGAAGTATTAGGGCTTGACGACAAACTTCTTGATTATGAAGATTTCGGGTTTGAGGCATTTGCTCTTTTTGCAGGAACTATTTTTTATGCCGTATAATTTGATTTTTATATCGATAAAAATTTGGACGTGCTAAAAATCTTCCGGCTCTAGAAAAACTTACGATTGAATCTGTGTTTGATAGAAGCCTTCCAAACGGCTATTTTTCCAAGAGTTGAGCACTTTTCCTTGTCTTCTACCCCTGGCCATAAATTTATTCAATATGAGCGCAGAGCCTATATTAAATAACAACAACAAAAAAACGGTTATAGGATTTTTAGATAGAGCAAAGATCGACGCTTACAATATAGTTCAAGTCACTCAAAGTAGTTGCTCATAATAGCGATGCTGGTAGAAGAGTGTTAAAAACTACAAAAGCTTTGAACGATTTAATTTTAACGGCGAAAATATAGATGATTTTTACCTTTAAGCGACAGGAGAGACGGCAGCTCACATTTATTCAAAGAGATCTCGTTTTTTCCGACTCTCAGAAGGAGCAAACCATAACCGTAGAAACTATATGTTGCAACGAGATTTACCATCCAAGCTTAAGATATCAGAAATAAACGACTTTCCCGCCCAGCCGGAAATTAATACAAAAATGTTACAGTCCCCACATCTATGCAAAAAGTGGATATAGACGGAAATTTACTTTTGGCGACTCGTATCCATATTGTCTTTTAGTTATCGAACCATACTAGAAAAAATCATTCCTAGCCGTATTAGATGCCTTTTTCATTTGGCGATAGCCCTGATATCTAAAATTTGGCAAGCTCACTACAAAACATAAAAACCAAATCTATTTATAGAATAGACGGACACATGACGAAAAAGGCACATTATGTATATTTTATATGGACGAAAGCAATTTTATAGCATAGGCGAAGTTTATATCGCAGGGCTGGTTTTATCTAAATTTCTAGCCAGCTTTGCTTCCATAAATTCATTTTGCGAGTTGAAAGTAAAATGCACCCAAAGTAAAATAACGATAGACTACCCGCTTCATAGCGGCAATAAAGCGCTACTATGAAATTAACCGGACAAACTTCCCTTTTATAGACTTATCAAAAAAAGCCTTAAACAACTATGATAAAAAAAGGATATCGTTTTTAAGAAATAGCTCAAAACTAGGTCATCCTAATAAAGAAATAGAATATGCTAGGCTAAACAATGAGGAAAAGAAAGTACTTTTCTAGAAATAATGGTAATGATTGGGACTATATGGCAGCTCTTCACAGCTACCAAGCTATATGCTAGATAATTTCTCAAGAAGCGATAATGAAAAACTGGAAATTATTTTTTTGATTTTTAATAATTATTTGTTATGGATATTTTTCGATAGCGTATCCATGCAAAATTATCCCAAATCTTTTAAAAAAAGATTTTTAGCGATAGAATTTCAACTATATTATTTAATATTTTTAGGCATAGACGACAAAGAGGCGGCTAGGTCTTATCTACCATTTGCGCTGCTGCTACTAAGTTTAAGGAGGCCGAGATTACAAATACAAAGGGTATTAGAATATAGCTTTAATCTTAAAAAAATAAACTTTTTATATTGGAAAATATCCTCATCAGGTAGTTATAGAGCCAAAACAACGTAGCTATCTAGGTAAATTAAACAACCGCTTAAGTAATATTTATACTAGGGCAAGAAAGCGCTGGACCATCAAAGTAAAATGGCTATTTATATAAAGGGCATAAATTATGATGAAGCTATTAAATATTTTCCAAAAGGACAAAAAAAATACGACACGCTAAAAAGAAAGCGTGATTTTTTTCTTACAAATAACGAATTTGCCGTGGATTTATATATAAACATAAAATATTCTCCCCAAAATGAATCTTAAGCTAGGGACGACTCTCATAGTAAATTAGGCTACGGCTCCATAATAGGAAAAACAAAAAAAGACTCTTATCTGATGTTTTTTTAGGTTATACTCCTGATATTTCATAAACCCAAATTAAGCATTCGTTTTAATTTTTTTAAGAAGTTGTGATATAATCAAATAATTATTTAATCAAATCTTGGATCGGTGGTAAAGTTGTCTCTCTCGTTAATATCTAGAATTTTTAGTGTTTTTAAAATAAAAAGGCGTTTCTATTTTTTATATCGCTTATTGCGATTAGTATTCTGTTTTGCGGTATAGCCCAGATATTGCTTTTTAGCGATGTATATATTTTTGCAAACACATCATCTAGGATAATAGCTCTTTTGCATTTTTTTGGCTAATTGCATTCGTTATTTTTCGCCTTGCGTGCAACGATCAAATTTTCTCTTCTATAAAAAGACGATAAAAGACAGCAAATAAAAAGAGATAAAAAAAGATATCAAACGAATCCGTAAATAAAGCTAAAAAGAAATTTTTTTATATCCGTAAAAGATGCAAAAAAATACTTGGAAAAACGATATAGTAATTTAAAAAATACCGCTTGTTATGATAATAGGAAATGAAAGAGCCGGCAAAAGTGCTTTCATTAATTATTCTAACATAGAATACCCGCTTGGAGATAGCCTTGATACATACAAAAATACATCAAAGCACGACCAATTTTAATCTTTATATATCAAAGAGCGGAGCTCTTATAGATACCGAAGGCGTTCATTTTGCTCAAGAAGTTTTATTTAATCCATCTTCAACAGACGAGCTTCCAGAGGATGACGTAGAAAAACAAAAGACTTTCTCCTAAAAAGAACATATGGAAAGAGTTTTTAAATTTTCTTAAATAAAAAAATATTTTTTTCACTCTAAGTTAGACGGCGCTATTTTTAATAGTGGATACTCAACAGTTTTTAGAAAATCCGAAAGAGTACTCAAATGATCTAATAAGATACATGGTAAAAAAAGAGTAAACGACTGCGAAAATAGCTTGAAAATAAAAATTTCCCATTTATGTGGTATTTAGCAAACTCGACCTAGTCGAAGGTATGGGTGATCACTTTAAGCTTTTTTAAAGACGATGTCGCAAATAAAGCTTTTTGGACTCAGCTTGCCAAATAGCTTTAATAAAGACGAGCTAGATAATGATTTTAAAGATCTAAGCCGTTCGCTACTTTACAATATAATGAGTAAAAACGCGCTTTCTCACTCCCTCGAAGATAAAAAACGCTCTTATTTATTCTTAAAACAACTAGACAATCTGTTTGCGCTCGTAAGCGACTTTGCCTTAAAATTAAAAAGACGAGAAATTCATTGAAAAAAATAGTTCGCCGATCAAAGGCGTTTACTTTGTTAGCGCATTTCAAGAAAACATACCTATAAACTATCTTGTAAATACCGTCTGCGATAGATACGGTGTGAAAAAGCCGTTAGCTAGAGCTGTTAATAACTATAGCAAGCAAAGCTATTTTGTTAAATCGCTACTAAAAAGATATTGTTTTTAAGGGTCATCTTGTAAATCTGAATTTAAATACAAGCCTAAGCGCGAGTATTTTAAATTACGCATTAATAGTTTTCATTTGTACCGCCACTTACTTTGCCTGCAGTCATTTTCTAGGACTAAAATCGGCAAAAGAGCTAGAGGCGCAGAATGCTATGCTTTCGGTATCCACACTACTTGATGGCCAAAGATACAAAGATTATACCACTACTCAAAAGATAGAATTATTACGCAATCTAAAAGACGCCCTAAAAATATACCCTAGACTATTTTTCGGGAGATACTAAATTTGAATATCCGCTTTTTGGATATATCCCTACAAAGGTTTTTAAGTCTGCCAAAGACTTGTATACGGAGCTAACGATAGATTTTCTTAAAAAAATACCATTCTTGTCGAGATGGAAAATATGTTAGAGACCGAGACAAACCCGGACAATCTCATAAAAGCCTTTTTATATGTACCAATCGTTGTTTGATAAAGATTTTATAAATGCTAATTTGTTTAAAATTTGGATCAAGACAAATTGGGCAATTTGAAAAATACAACGTAAATCAAGACGATTTTTTTATCGCATGTCGATAGCGTATTAAATGCTGATTTAAAAGATATACCCTCGAAAATTTAAATTCTATCAAAGCAGCCAACGACAAACTTATAAAAGTAGAAAGATTGGAAAGGCTATATTCTATTTTTGGAATTTATCTCTTATAAAAAAATGAAAAAGAATTTACGATATAAAAAGAAATTTCCGGAATTAACGGCGTTATAGAAAACAGCAATGCCTTTGAGCCATTTAATAAAATTTATACAAAAGAGGGCATGAGGCAGTTCTTATCAAATCTAAGCTCCTACATAGACGACTCGGCGAATATTGAAAAATGGCTATTTCAAAAACAAACAAACAAGCGGACTTGTTGCAAACGAAGATAAATCGGCTCTGCGCTTAGGCATAGCTAGGCTGTATTTACAAAAAAATACCGCTCCAGATGGATGACCGTGATAAGCGGCATAACGCCCTAGAAAAATTTAACTCCAGAAAAGAGACTTTAGATGAACTAGAGATATTATCGAAAGTTAAAAATCCGGTAAATTCGCTTGTAGATACGCTAAATGCAAATACTATTCTAACCGACGAAACTTTCCTGAAATACATATACAGCCTTGGCTATCCTTCTACTGAGATTAGAAAATTATTTTTCAATTTTTAGCTCTGATTTTAGCCCGTATCATACGCTAAACGATAGCTCGAAAGAAAAACGGCATACTAAATACCATAAGCGACGATGTATCTAAAATCCATAAAAAAATCCTCGACTTTAACTATGAGATGTTACAAAGCGAAAATGACAAAATAACTTATGTAATGGGCGGCGTCAAAAATGAAAACGACCCGTTTATAGTTTTGAATAACGACTCAAAAATGCTACCTAAAGAGCTTATGAACTACTATCAGCAAGTATCTAAGCTGTCTTGAAGCAGGTAGAGTCGGGAGCCTCTATTCTACTAAATACGGCATGGCAGGATGAAATTTACAGCCTTTACGCAAACGAAATAATGCCGTTTTACCCATTTGACGAGACGGCGGCACAGTCCGTTAGCATACAATCATTTAAAGCGTTTTTCGGGAAAAACGGGGCTTGGAATCAGTTTTACGATACTTTAAAGAAAAGTACTTTAACCAAAGGGACAAACGGCTACAGAGTAAAAATCGGCATATGCGAAAGATTTTAATTTAGCAAGAGTTTCTTAGAAAACATATCCGTGATAGACAATATAGCAAATACCATGCTTGATCTAAACGACGAGATTAAAGTCAACTTCTATATTAAAGCCATTGATTTATCGGCGGATTTTAGCAACATTAACGTTTCGTCGGTAAATGATAAAAGCATAACTTACGATCATACGCTGCCTTCAAGTCTTCATATTGTGCCTAAAGATTTTGATACCTCCGCGCAGATCAAATTCGCGGCCAAATTTCAAAACGGTAATAAAATCGAGCAAAAAACATTTAGCGGGGAGTGGGCTTGGCATAGGCTTTTGCGAAATTCAAGCTATAACTCTGAGCAGGGTAAATATTCTCTTTATCTTAATCCGCAAGAAAAATACTACTTCGGATTTGACGTAACGCCTAATAATGCCGAACTGATGGAACTTTTTAAGAAATATATCTTCATTTAAGTTGCCTAAAAATATTTTTAAATTAAGGAAGATTATGGAGCAAATAGCCGTTACTATACAGAATTTAGAAAATGCCGCAAACTACTCGTCTAAATTTTATATCTTTGATGAAAACGGCGGCGAAATAGGAAGCGATAGCGGCGTAACCTTTAGATGTCAAGATTCAGATGGAACCATACTTGCCAGGCATGCACGCATAGGTTATGAAGAGGGTTTTTTCACGATATCTTCATATGAAAACTGCGATATATTTTACGCTGATTCTTTTTCAAAGATCGCAAGCGACTCACGAAACGGTTGTTAATGAGGGGGACGTGTTTAGGGTGGGGAATTTAAAACTCATGTTTATAAATCCCTCAAAGCTAGAAGAATATGCTATCAAAACGCAAAAACTAATAGAAAATACACCAAATTTCGACAAGCTTGACGATGTGCACCTTGAGCCTAGAGGCAAGCTTTTTAAATGTTGATTTTAAAGAGCAACCAGATATCAATATATTTCCGAAAGAAGATGACGAATTTTATATCAAAAAAACGACTCCCCTGCAAAGGCGAGCGATCCAAATCCCGCATATGCCCCAAAACCTTTTTACGCAAAACATGATATCTTCGCAAACATTAAATGACCTAACGCAAAAACTATTGGGTCAACTTAGAAACGAAATCGCGCCAAACACGATAGAGTCAAATTCCGCCACTCTAAGCGTAGTCGATCTGGAAGCCATACTCTCCACCATACGCCTAACTGACTCTACAAAGCTAATCAACTCCGTCTTATTGCAGCTAGTATGCAAGGAACTATACTCCCATATGTATGATATAGTCGAAAACAATTCGTTTTTTTAAGTACCTATCCGGAGCTATTACTAAAAAGTACTCAGGAGAAAAAAAGGAGTCTTTTGAATATTTAGTACTAAAGGCTCTAGAAAGCTACATCTCAAAAATAATGCTATAGAGATTTAAGCAAGCTCGTTTAACGGGCTTGCTTAAATTATCCCAATCTACCTAATCCTTAATATTATGCTCTTTAGCATACTCTTCTATCTTATCTTTTAGATCTTTTGGAAAGCTTGGTTTATACATAGTAGGAGTTAAAGGATTTGGTCTTTTATCTAGTTTTACCCGATTCATACATTCTTTTTAGTTCTTCTGGGGTATTATAGTAAGGTGCGTTAGGATAACCTTCGGGAGGAGTTAGGGACATTATTTTTGGATTCTAGGATATTAATATCTCTATTTAAGATAACCTGCTTGTATTCCTTTTTCGTCTGGCTCAGCCACATCATACGGCAAAAGCCTCATCCCTTAGAGCTTCTTCAACGGCCTTTACAAATTCTTCTCTGGTTTTCTCGTTTGCGTCTGCATCTCTTGGATCTAAGGATTTCACCCTTTTTCTTCCACTTGTTCCCTAAAAATACCTCATTACTCCGCCATCTGGGTCTAGTGCAACCCGCTTTTTTTGAAAAATCCATAATAAAATCGCTCCCCTACTATCTCATCCAGATAAGGTATCATACCGTATTGGTCTAAAGGAGGGTTTTTATATAGGGCTTGAATTCTAAGGAGCGGGATAGGTTTTTGTTTAGTCCCTATATTGTAAGTATAGTATTGAAAAGCATCGGATAAATACTTTAAAAGCTTTTACTTCTCCTAACTGAGCGGCCAAGAATACTCTTTTGAAATTTCCTTGCCTTAAATCCTCCGCTTCCTCCGCTTCCAAATGCTAAGGGATTACCTAGTATCCCTGCGCATATATTCCACTCTCCTATAAACAAATTTGATTTTAACGTATTCTTATTTCTTCCACCGTATCGTAAATATCTTTGTATTCGGGTTTTAGTTAGTCTTCCTTTTTCATCTACTCTTGCTATAGCGTCATCGGGTATTTCAAGCATAGTACATTTTAGATTACTCTTTTTACTAGATAGATATATCTATCTCTTTTTATCTTTTTAAGCTTTCATAGTATGCTTTTTTTCTTTTTTTAGTCCAAGGAGATATTTCTTTAGAATTTGATTTAAAGCTTAGCTTTATACCAAGGCTCAAACGATAGATACTCCGTTTGTCCGTATTCGTTAGGATTTGGATTAAAGTAGCTAGGTTTATAGTCTTTATAGGGGAGGAGTTTAGGATGTCTCTAGCGTCTAGTAAGTATTTTGATTGAATTTCCAAGTAGTCTTGCCTTGTTCTAACCTTTTTCATATTCTTCGTTATTTTGGAATTAATAATTTGTCTTTTTGTCAAATTTCGAACCTCTCTGCCGTCTGGAGTAAGCACGGTATAAGTTTCATTATTCATAGCATTTCCTTTTTAAGTAATATATAGTCGATATTGAGGCGAGAGTTATTAGTAGTATAAATATTATCCTTTTTCATCTCTTTATCCTATAAATAATCCGTCTTCCATTATTATGGTAGTGGCTAGTCTACCTACTAGGCGAGGAGGTATGTCTTCTTTTTGTAGCACGCTCTACTTTACACCCCACATAAAGCCCTTTGATATTATTCTTGCCTATTACGTCTAGGGCTTGCAGTAGTCTTCTTGCTTTATTATCTACCTTAGACTCTTTATCGGTAGTATCCGTATTAAAGTTTCCTTCTTTAAAGTCTTGGAGTATTTCCATAGCTTCGTTGTAGCTATCTATAGGGGATATAAATTCTACAGCTTCGTCGTCGCTTCTTTGAGCTTCTTTATACATCTCGTAAATTTCTCTTCTTTGCGTATAGTCCATAAAGCTACTATTTGATATATCCAAAGGTCTTTTTGAGTCCGCTACCATAAGCTCTTTTTGGCGCAAATGGCATATCGTGGGTTTTTTTAGATGAGCAAAAAAAGCTTTTGATCGTCTTTATACGTAGTTCTTAGTTCGTCTAGGCAAAGATAGGCTATTAGTTTGTTTAAAGGCATATTTTTTTAGATAGGCTAGAGTTTGTTTTTAGTATAGATGTCGTTTATGTCGTAATAAAAGAATTTATGATAGTCCAGTCCTCCGCTAGACAGTCTTCCTCCTATTATCGTTCTTTTTAGATCTACGTTCATAAAAGAGGAGTGTATTTGCATAGGATAGTAGATATACTCTTTAGTATATTTGCTCATAGGAGCTAGGGATATATTTTTTACGGCGTAAGGCTCGTCGTATTTGTGGGTATAGTATTTGTATAATATTTTTTTGTATTTATGTTTTTGTTTCTCGTATTCGGAGATGTAGAGGCTATCTAGGATGAAATTTAACCCGCTACCGGTTACTATGGTTTTTAGCGTGGTTTTTAGCCGAGTTGGTAAAGAATTTACCCGTAGCTTTTAGCACTACGCTTTTATAGATAGGCGCTTTAAACTCTTTTAGTATATTTTTTAGTTTTTTTAGGCGTATAGGAGCATCTTTTGGATTAAGATTATCCGTTACTTCATAATAGGCGAAGGTATTCTTTTTATCTCGACTATGCCAGCAAAGGCTTTAACTTTTTAGCTTTTTAGATAGTCTCCTAGCTCGTCTGCTATCATAGCTCTTATATTTTTCACCCCCTAAAGACGCAAATATCCTAAACTCGCTGATATTTTTCCATAAAGATTTCTTTTGATACTGCTTTTTTTGAAAAAAATATAATTAGTCATGCTTTTAGCTATGTTTGCATAGCCCTCGCCTTTAAAAATATCCGTAAAAAGGAAAAAGCTCTTCTAAAACTTCGTCTACTATAGTAGATAGCGACATATCTATGTAAAATTTATAATTTTTCATCCATAGGTACGGACTTAAACGGCTCCATGGCATTATCGTGGGCTTTTTTTAGATCTTCATACGCCCACATATCGTCTTGAGCTACTTTGTCGTCGAAATTTGAGCCGTACTCTTTCTCGAAATCTTTTAAAAAAACTCGTAAAAAGCTATCTTCAAATATCTGCATACCGTTTTCTACGAAACCGTTTTTCAAAGCCGTCTACGATCTCTTCTATGCATACGGCGTCTTTTGCTTGGGCGCTTTGCATAGTCTGTTTAAAGAAGTAAATTCTCTTTTTGCCTTCGCTAGTTTGTAAAAACGCATCCTCGTTTAAAAGCTTGAACCGCTCGTCGTATACGGTTATGTACTCGCCGTCGTTACTACTAAAAAAAGCCTCCCGGGGAGTTAAATTCGATTAAAAGATTGGTCGAATTTTTGTCTAATGACGTAAAAAAAGTCGTAGCTAGAAGGAATATGTCTATGGCGGAGTACGGATACTCGGTTACCTTTGCATTCTCCTCTTATGCCACTACGCTTTGCTCCTGATATGAGGTTTTTGTACTTCTTGTTTGCTTCCGTACTTTCCAAGGCTTTTGTGAATTGCTTTCCGTGTAAACCATTTCGACTTCGTATTTTTTTATTTATAGTTTTAAGATAATCGGCAAATTCTTTTTATACTTGTTTTTTTAAAAATTCCTCTTCTTTTTCTTTTTACATCCTCCATATCTGCGGGGATCTGAAAAATGAATCTATATGTATTAGCTTCATCTGTAAAGAACCGGTCTTCATCGCTAGCTCATGAGACTCTTTTTAAAAATAGCGTCTATTCCGGATTTTTTAATCTTCTATCTATAGAGCCGTTTTTTTGTAGGCGATCTCGTGATTGTATTTGTGTATGTCGTTTTTCTATTTGATTTATTTCCTCCTTTGATATACGCACGAACGGGCTTAAATTTAGCAGATACAAGTCCTCTTCTTCTTTTGCGTTTACGCTTATAGAGTATTTGCTGTAGTCTTTTTATTTGGCTTATGTCGTCGGGTTTTATTAACTTTGAGTCCTTACCGCTTCTGTTGTTTTCATCGTTTATTTTATAGCTAAGCGCCGTTTCTACTATATACTCGCTTAGTTTGGCGTTAGTTTTTTTGCGGGGCTCTTGACAGCACGAGATAGTTTTTGGCTAGTTTTCCGTATCGCAAGCTGTTTGTATCCCGGTCTTTGTCGGTAGAGGATTTATCTCGGATGAGATTTGCGAATTTTAACGAGTTAAAAAACGGATGCTGAATGTATACGAAGTGCGCACCGTTTGATACTATGCTACTTTTCTACAGCTTCATATAGGCTATAGCTATCTTTATCTTTCTTTCCGGTATTTTTTTATAAATACTTACGTTTCCGTTTTGAGCTTTACGGATCTTTTGCTCTGATATCAAAAAGTCCGCACTACTTAACTCTATATTATTTTTTTAGTTGATATACGCCGCCCGGTAAGTAATTTGGTTTGAGAGGATTGTTTCTAAAATCAATCTCCCCGTCTTTTTTTATTTTTCGTTAAATATGAAATCTCCGCAAACGCCTAGATACTCGTCTACGTTTGTTTGCGCATTTAGCCCATCAGCCTCAAATCCCGAAAAAAATCTATAAATCCTCCGCTGCTACCGTCCTTGGACTTAAATACTAAAAATATTGCTAAGGGAGTCTGAATTTAGAAGTCCAAAGATAAAACCAAACTCGCTAGCAAGCAAATTTGCAACCGGTCCGGCAAATGCGTAAAAGCCCTTTTTTACTATATTCGTATATTTTAGAGCCGGTTTTCATAAATATCTCCCGCAGAGAATATAAGGGTTGCGGGCTTATATATTTTTTTAAGCTCCGTGAAGTCTATGATGCTAATCAAGGCCTTTTGCTATCTCTTTTACGGTATAGCCGTATGTTTGCTTGGATGTTTTTTCTATATTGCTTTTTAATTTACCAAAAGTATTGCTTATACTTTCTTTTACTTCCTCTTTCGGGGCGAAATTTTCGTTTGCCAGTATGGCTTCGGCTTTTTGGATTATGCTTTTTTGTAGCTCGTCTAAGTTGCTTTGAATGCTGGATTTATTTGCGTCGTAGTTTTTTTACCAGTTCGTTTGCCGCATCGGTGAAATTTTTTTACCTTTTCATACTCTTTTTTTATTTTTTTGTTTGCAAGGTTTATTAGCTCTTTAACGAATTTTTCTATGGGATCTGCTTCGTCTATTACGGTATGTACCTCTATAACTTTGTTTAGTCTTCTAATGTTAAATTTGCCGTTTCTTATCGTCTCTTTGCCGTCTATGAGCGCGCTTTTTATCTATAAAATTCGGCGTTACTATTTTTTATATTATTGCCGTCGCTAGGAGTCTCTCGTATATTTGGGCTCATATCAAAAAGCCTTTGCATGATAATGCCACCTAGAGTATTTGGCTGCAATACGTCATTATGATAAAAGCTGTTGAGATTTCTACAATAAAAAGTAACGTTAGGGTATTTTTGAGTATACTCGTCAAATTCTTTCAGTAACGTTTCTATATCCTGCACGACTCTTATATCGCTTATTTGCACCTTACTTCCTTGCGTTTAAATTAAACCTGCCCGCTTAACATTACGACTTCGCATATATCTAGACTCGGCTCATTGTCTTTATCAAATCCTTTAGCGATTTGCAGTTTTACGCTTTTAGCGTATGAGGGCGAGAAAAATACCAGAGTATGCACCGGTCTTTTTTGCGACCTATCCAGGCTTTCGTATTTATCTAGCCTAGCGAAGTATCCTACTCCGCTTTCAGGTTCGCCTGCATCTTTATATGCTTGCTTGCAAGCCTTTTTGAGGAGAGTTTGGGATTACAAATACCAAATTTATCGTATTTATGCCGTAGCGTAGCTCGAATTCTTTTAAATTTATGGTCTTCGTTATAGTTTTGCTTTTAGTTTTTTTATCCAGTTCGCGGTCGCTAGGATTTTTGCCTTCGTTTAAACTTTAGCCGTATCTGTTCAAAGCCCTCTTTGTTTTCAAATTTAGCGCCATTTAGATAGTAGATATTTACGGGTAGGTTGTCTTTTTGCGAGGCGTAGTTTTTAAAATGCAGCCTTATGCAAGCAGAGTTGCTATCGGCGCTATCTTTGTCCGCATTTGAGATATTAGAGCCGCCGATATTCCCGGGATCTGATATCTTAAGCTTGTTTGATTTTTTAGCGCAGGTTAGTATAGAGCCTCTATCGCTCCTACATAGATTTACGAAGTCTTGCATCAAGGCGTGATCGCCGTTTACGGTTTTTTGGCTAAGAGCTCCGCTTGGCACGAAAGCTACTCTGGTACAAGGAGAGTTCGCGCCGCAGCCTACTATGGGTAAGTTTATAAAATCGCATCCTAGTATCAGGGGTATGCCGTTTGATTTTATCGTTCTTCCTCTTACGCTTTTTAGCGCCACCCTGCCGCCGTGTTCGCAGGTTATGATATCGTCTTCTATGACCGGATGTAGATACGAGAGGCCGGTTTTAACCGCCGTTTCGTCAAACGTTTTATCTTCGGGAGCGATTTGATTTAGTCTCTTTAGCTCTTTAGCCTTTTTACCGGCCGGTTTTAGCTTGATATTTAGGCTATCCTCTTTTATATCGTAGTTTAGCAGCCTAGCCTGAGAGTTTTTGTATAGTAAATTTAGCCCTCCTATGCCGCTATGCGTATCTCGGGGCTGAAATATATACGCGGCGTAGCTTTCGCCAGCTTGGCCATCCTTGCTAGCTTGGTTTTTTAGGGGCAAAGCAATAAGGAGGCCTGATTTGCGTCTTCTTTGTTTTCTGGATCGTTTTTTTATCTTTGTTTTCTTTAAAGTAAAGCTCGTAATCTTCTTTTTCCTCGCCTCCCGTTAAAAAGCTTACCCATCATAAAGACTTTTGGCGTTTAGATATTTAAAAGCTTAAATTTATATCCTCTTCTACGCGTACGACGTCAAACGTACTTTCGTTTTTTTAAAAATATATCGCAGTTTTTTTATGGTAGATATGTATAAGCTCGCTAGGGCTCAAACCTTATCATCTTTAAGAGCTGTTTTTGCTTGGTACTCTTTATCTTCTTTGGACATATCTTCTAGCGCTTGGATGGAGGGCAGGATTATGCTTCTTTGATCCTCGTCTATCTCTTTTTATATGCGCTGTGCGATTTTTTTCGAGAGTACCAAATAGCGCTTCTTATCGTTAGATAGATATCTCCATCCTTCAAATTTAAGCTCATACGCGCTTTTTGCAAAATTTCTATCCTAGCCTCTATCCATTTTTTTCAAGCTCTGCGCTATCTTGCTTATGGCTAACGTATGGGCTTATACCTTTATAAAAAGCCCGATATATACGTGAGTCTATCTTTTTGCCTGTTCTAAATTTAACTTTTTGTCTAGAGTAAAAAAATCTGCATCCATATATCGCAAACGTCAAATTTAAATTATCTTGCATGACCTCTGAGGCGAGCGTTTTTGCGTTGATATCCCTGATATCTTCTTTATCTATGATTTTTATTAGTAGATTATCTTGCGTATAGGCTAGCAAGCAGCTAATGAGATCTTCTACATTGGGCGCCTCGCCGATATCGTCGTATCCAAAGTCGTTTACGTATAGGCTTACGGGATATATTACGCTTTCTAGGATCGAGATCTTTTCTTCTTCCATATTGCCTAGCCTCGAAGATTTTTTTAGATAAATTTTATAAAACAGTATCTGAGAAGCTAGGGTTTGTAAGTAGTCGTTTAGATAGTTTAGAGCCTTTTGCTATATCTTTATCTTTTATCTTGGCTTCGTTTTTCGGAATGGTTTTAAAAGATACTCCATCAGATATAAGCTCTCTACTAACTGCTTCATAAAGTGAGAAGCCTTTTAGCACGTTTATAAGATGAAGTTTAGAGGTGTTTTGATAGTCGAATTTTCTCCGTATAGTTTGCCATGCCATATCTAAGGCCAAGATCCGAGATAACCGATACGCTTGGCTCAAATACCTGATTTGCGTCTGTTTTTACGGTATCTAAGCTAAACGTATTTTTATACTCTTCTTGTTTATCAAAGTATCCTTCGTCGTATTCGTCGTAAATTTTATGCATAACGGAGTCTATATGATGAACCTCTATACCAAGAGTATCTCCTTTACTAGCCTTGCTTATATTAGAGCTTACGTTTTGTTTATTTAGCTCCTCGCAGGCCGTTTTGTTTTCTTTTACGAGATCGACGCAATCTTCTAGCGTAGCCTCGTCTTTTTTGTCTTTGCTAAAGCCAAAGAAGCTTTTTATCTTATCAAATGCCTTGCTAACCATGCCTCCTATAAAGCCATACGGGTCTAGTATCCTAGCTACCCACCTTATGCCTTTATATATGACCTTGGCTATAAAGCCTAAAAACCTAAAAACGATAACCGGCAAAGATATCCATACGCCTCCAAAGCCAGGAGCGTTAAAGGTATATAGCTCCTTTACTTCGTTTGGATAGATAGAGCAATAAACCTGAGCTAAATGCCCTCCTAGCGAGTGACCGGCTACTACAAGAGGAGGGGTGAGGACATAAGAAACGCTTAAAGAGCCTCTAGAATGCAAAGAAGTGCTCGCTTGAGAAGATCGGGACGAAGAATTTAAAGAACTTAAAACGCTTGAGCTATATTTTGATTGATTTGAGTCGATGGACAAATCTGAGCTATCATAGTTAGGTTGTAAGTTTGAATTTGGGTCATTATTCGGAGAATTTATATTGTTAACCGTGTTTGAATTTGCTGCGAGAAAAATTTCTTATAGTAATGATCCGTTATGCTTTTATAGATTTCGTCTTTTAATATCTTAAGAGATACTATCTGATCCAGCGCCGCGCCCAAAAAGGCTATCATACCGTCTGTTATAACTAGATCCTTTATGCCAAGCTCCGTGCCTCTAAAGCCTATTACGTAGTTGCCAAATTTACTATCGTAAAAGGCGCTGGAAGAATACCCCGTGATAGAAGTATCTTTAACGTGATGAAGGAGTTCGTAACGGTTTACGAAGGATTTGGTGCGGAGGGAGAGCTGATGTCTGTTCTCTTGATTAACGAAAATGTAGGGGGTTTATCGTCAGGAGTTGCAATAAAACTTTGAATTTCGTTGTTTATTTGTTTCTTTTCAGGCTTTTTATCTTCGCTTATTTTTGGTTTTTCTATGACCATATCCTGATTAAACCTAGCTTCTATAGCTAAGGCATAGGCGGTGGGTTCGCCTTTTTTTCTTAAAACGCTGCCGTCTTTATCGTCGATATTTGCCTTTAGGGTATCGCCTTTAGTTATCCCGTCCGCAAATTTCCACCTAGCAGGCGGTTCGTCTTTCACTTTATCAAACCATCCGTCTTCTTCGTTCTCGTTAATCCAGTGAAGCATAGCGTAGCTAGCATCCGCAATATCTGCGTAGTCTTTTAAATTTAGATATTAGGTCTTTGGTTGAAATTTTCGCTCATGGTATTATCTTTTTTTCCGTATCTTCTAAATAAAAACCTGTTTCCGCCTTTTACGGTATATATTTCATCTCTTGATAAAGCAAATCCTCTTCCTTCGTCTCCAAAGAGACCGAATTTAGTTCCTTGATAGCTATATGTTGCAGAAAGCTCTATAGGTACTATTTCGTCGTTATCTACGTAGAAATATCCTATGTCTATAGAGGGTTTAAATTTATTATAATCTTCTTGTCCCTATGAAAATTTATGACCTCGTTTATATTTTTTTAGAAACATTAACAGCCTTTTTATAATCTTGCTCATAAGATCTAGTGCTTGTATAGTATTTTTTTACCGTTGGAGAGGGTTTGGGGAGTTTTTTTGATCGACTGGCGTCATATCAATATCGTATATTATAATATACTCATTTCCATTTTTTTATTTTTTTCTAGGATTTGATCTTATTTTATTGCCCAATTCTTGACTTAATTCCCGCCTCCCTCTCCCTATCATCTATTTCCTTTTCGAATTTTCTTATTAAACACATACACCCCTCCGTATTTCTTACCTAGCTTTTGTTATTTCGCTATTGCTTAGTTTGTTGTTATTGCTAGTATCCTTTGCGCTACATCCTACTAAAAAAATGCTATTGCTAATAGGGCTAATATGCTTAAGGTACATTTTCACTACGTATCCTTTGGTTTTAGGGTATTTGTTTGTATTATAGCTACTTATTTTTTTAAAGATAAACATATCCTGATTAAACCTAGCCTCGATGGCTAAGGCATAGGCAGTGGGTTCGCCTTCTTTTCTTAAAAACGTTGCCGTCTTTATCTTTTATATCAAATTGTAGCGTATCGCCAGATTTTTATATTGTCTTTAAATTTCCACCTAGCAGGAGGTTCGTCTTCAAATTTATCAAACCATCCGTCTTCTTCATTTTCATTTACCCAGTGAAGCATAGCGTAGCTAGCGTCTGCTATGTCTGCGTAGTCTTTTAAATTTAGATATTAGGTCTTTGTTTGAAATGTGATCCGACATTTTTAAAGCTTTTTATTGTTTTTTTCTAAATCTTCTACGTAAAATTTATTTCCGCCTTTGGTATATCTTATCTCATCTCTTGATAAAGAAAACCCTCTTCCTTCGTCTCCGAAGAAACCGTATTTTTTTAGTTTTTATAGCTATAAGATACTGACATACTTATGTATACGGGTTCGTCGTTGTCGTCTATATAAAGATATAGGGGCAATACAGAAGCATATTTATATGCTTCTTCTCCTGTTATCCTTTTAATTTTATCTTCATAAAAACTACTTATGTTGGGTAATATTTTTTTACTTGCTCGTTCGTAATCTATATAAGTGGTATAGTATTTTTTTACCGTTGGAGAGGGTTTGGGGGATTTTCTGATCGACTGGCGTCATATCAATATCGTATATTATAATATACTCATTTCCATTTTTTTATTTTTTTCTAGGATTTGATCTTATTTTATTGCCCAATTCTTGACTTAATTCCCGTCTCTCCCTCTCCCTATCATCTATTTCCTTTTCGAATTTTCTTATTAAATACATACACCCTCCGTATTTCTTACCTAGCTTTTGTTATTTCGCTATTGCTTAGTTTGTTGTTACTACTAGTATCCTTTGCGCTACATCCGATTAGAAATACTATTGCTAATACCGCTAATATGCTTAAGATAAATTTCACTACGTATCCTTTTGGTTTTTAGTGTAGGTTTGTATTATAGCTACTTAAATTTAATTGGGCTAAAAATCTATTATCGACTTGTTCTAATGTTTTACTAGCCTTTTTAGTAGCCTTGCCGGACTTAAAGGCTCGTAAGCGTATACATTTCAACTAGTAAGTATGGTTAACAATATTATTTTAAATTTCATCTCTTGTCCTTTTTATTTAAATTTCTTAAATACGTCTACTTTTTTATGCGTTTATAAGAATTTATTCTCTTTTACTTATCTTCCTTCTTGTTCACTATGCTTGTTACTTTATTTACTACATCTTTGTTTTTCTGAGTCTGATTTGTTATGGTTTAGCCTTTTATCGCAGTATCTGCATTACTTCCTATTATATTGCCTTCATCGTCAAGATAAATTTCTACGTCCTTATACTTTTCGTAAAAATTTAGGAGCCAGAGTTTCATTGAGATATTTTTTTGCCTTTTTTTCCGTTACGGCTACAAGGATATTATATTGACTCCAATCATCAGGCTTATCCCAAGAGGTGCAAGAGTATAGGGACGGAGTAACCCTCTTCGTTATTTCTATCTTCGTCGTAGCTTCTACAAAAATTTCTTTTTTTGTAGAAGAAGTTATCTCTAAAAATACACCCAAGCTTCGTATTTGGAATTTCCGTAGTAAGACAAATTCGTAGGATAATCCGTTTGTTTATATTCATCATCCCAGTCGCATAAGAAGTCTATGTATCCTGCTAGAAAAAAAGATTTCCTACTATGCCTATGTATTCGCTTATGTAGGTTGGGTTTGGGGAGTCTATGTCATCGTTGTCATAACTTATTAAATGCGGCATCATTTCGTCTGATTCGTGTCTAGGAGCAGATGCAACCATACACAAGCAACAATGCTCTAGAAGTTCTAAGATATCCGTCTTCGTAGTATTAGGTATAACTTTTTAAAAAAATACTTCAATTATTGGTCTACAAAATAAACGATCATATTCTGTAAAAAGCTGCTCGCCTGATTCATGAATCATTTTAATCTTTTTTTCATTTCGGTTCCCATCCTTTTTATATGTACTTTTCCACTGACCGTCGCTTATATTGCCTATTTTATCTCCGGCTTTTTTTAACGGCATCCATCTCTATCGTCTCTCCGCCTGCGCTTGATCCGGTTCTATATTTTTATAATAGTCTTTCCGTCATCCAGTTTATACAGTTATTAAGAGTAGGACACTACTCCTCTTTTTCTATTTTTCTGGTAAAAACCAAGTGACCATTTTTTTATCTATTAGGGAGTATTGGACTAATAAAACATAGCTTGTATCCCAGCAATGATTATACTCAAAGCCCCTCAATATCGTAGTCCTTATATTTTTTTCTTTAAGATTTTTCATAAAAGCTTCAAATTTTTTCTTCTTTTTGTTTTTGCACTTATGCCTTCAAATTTTAGGTCTGATATAGAGATAGTATCTTCAAAGACATCTTTAATTTTCTCGTAATCTTCACTATAAATTCTACTAAATAGCTCTTTATCGTTCTCATAAAGCATTAAAGCTAGCTTTGTCGTAAAGTCTCTATACTTTTCACTTATACAACCTATACTTTCAGATACAAATAAAGCCTTGCTCTCTACAAAGCTATAGTCATACTCTTTTTTTGAGTATCTAATGCAGCCTTTTTGAGTTTTAGCTATCCTCTCTCTTGCTATCTTGTGAGCTTTCTCTTTTAAATTTGGATTTTTCTTTTTACAATTAGATTATAAAGATCAGCAAAAGTAGTTATCCCTAAAAGAGTTATAGTTTGACTGACATATAAAGTCCTCTAGAGTATTTTTTTAAATTTATACTTGCCACTATCGTCATAGCAAGCAAAAGCTTGGTGATATAGTGTGGTTACCATAGTCCATTATGGGATCAAGCGGATAGTCGTTTATCTGCAAAAAGTCAGAGGCAAATTTTCTCATAGCTTCGTCTGGGCTTAAAGGCTCAAAAGCGCTTAAATTTAAACTAGCAATTAGGGCTAGCGATATAATTTTACTTTCATCTATTTCCTTACCTTTATCTATTTTTTTATTTATCATGTGGCAAATGATACGTAATATAACAATAATTGCTATTAAAGCTAAATTTATTAAGATTAGCACGGATATAAAAAGGCAAAAAGAAGAAAGTTTCCAGTATCTGGGTCCCAAAAAGTAGGGTCTAAAAAGTTCTTTTTGAGGCATTATATAAGAAGCTACCACATCCGATCCAAAACATTAAGTGTGACAAATAAGATTGATTTAAAAAAAGTGTATCAAGTTTTTTTAGACATCCTTTTGAATGATCTATTAAGAAAAAAAGAAATACTAAAAAAATACTTAATTCAAAGATAATTATGATTAAGACAAATTCTAAACTCATTAAAAATCCTTTGTAGAAATTTACACACTACTCCTCTTTTTCTATTTTCTGGTAAAACCAAGTGACCATTTTTTATCTATTAGGGAGTATTGGACAAGCATGATATATAGCATGTCATCTATCTGTGGGTAGTCGTCATCATAGTGGTAAATTTCTATATTTTTTTGTAAAATTCGTTGTTGCTTTCAGCTCTTTTTACATCTCTTGGTATGTTTCCGTACTCTATAGGTACATATTTTAAGGTATCTTCAAATACCTCTTTAAATTTCTCATAGTCTTCGCCGTAAATTCTACTAAATAGCTCTTTTATCGTTCTCATAAAAGCATTAAAGCTAGCTTTGTAGTGTACTCTCATAGAAATTCTTTATACAGTAGATACTTTCAGATACAAAAATGCTGACGTAGCAATAAAACTATAGTCATACTCTTTTTTTGAGTATCTAATGCACTCTTTTTGCTATCTTTAATTCTTTCTCTAGCTATCTTTTTGAGCTTTTTTTCTTTTTAAATGTGGATTTTCTTTTACTACTAGATTATAAAGATCAGCAAAATAGTTATCCCTAAAAAGAGTTATAGTTTGACTGACATATAAAAATCTTCTAAAGAGTATTTTTTTAAATTTATACTTTCCTTTGGCGTCATAGCAGGCAAAGCTAGGTTTGCTCTTTGTGCTGTAGTCTCTCCAAGGACTTGAATCATAATCATTTAGTTGGTAAAAATCATTACTAAACTTATTGATAGCATTTTTCAGGGCTTAAAAGGCTCAAAAAGCATATAAATTTAAACTCATTAGAAAGCTTATTAATAGTATGGTCTTAAATTTCATAGCTATTTTATAGGTGTATCGCAAGGCGTTCTTTTTGATATGCTTTTTAGCTTCATCTTGCCATTTTTAAGTGTTTTTTTAGCACAAAATACTCTTGTTTGCAAATATCTGTTTCATTTTCTAGGTACTGAACTAGCATTAGAGTGCTATCTTCTCTGGTGGTGAGCAAAGTATATCCTGCTAAAAAAATTATTCCCAACTGCAAAGTTGGCAAGATTATTGTCAAATTTGCTCATCCCATCTACTTTTTACGCTCTTACCTGCACTTAAGTCCTCAACTGTTCTATAATAACAACTAGTGCCACAACTATGCGTAACTATCATATATTTGCCTGCAAAATTTACGTAGAAATCTTGCTGATTGCTTACAAATTTACCAAATTTATCTCTATAAAGCCCCTCTTCATCCTTTTTGTAACTATTTGGAATTTTTATCTCATCTTTGTATACTTCCTTGACTTTGTATTCGTCAAATTGGCTTCTAGCTTGCTATTCAAGCTACTCGACGGCTCATTAGAATATAAATTTTGTCCTATAAATACAATTACTAGTAATAAAAATTTTTAAATTTCATATTTTTTTCCTATTTTTTTATTTTTAAATTTATTTATTGTAAATATTTTGACATAATTTACTCAAATTTATTCAACTCTTTTAAATACTCTTTTGTTATAAGCATGTTTTTTTGGTACCCAAGCTTTTTTTATTTATCGCCCCACACGCTTCAATTCTACAACAGCTCTCTTGTTTTTCATCGGCGTCTATTCGCAGTGCAAGGTAGCATCCATTGCTTTCATATATATACTCATTTGCAAAATAAGCTAGCTTCTCGCCATATTCGTCAATCTGTCTCCAAACCAAGATCTATATTTTTTTATTCTTGGCTGCTCCAGAGATTTTTTTACAATATCTTATGAGTAAAATTTATTTTTAATAGTACATTTCTATATTAAATTTAGGTATAACGATTTTTATTTTTTTCCTATTTTAAAGTATTTTTATCATCGGAGGATTTACGGGTTTTTATAAAAAAAGTGAAAATTTTTAATATCCATACACTCATCTTGTTCCTCATTGTCTCCAATACAGTTCGCAGTATAGATCGCTTTTTCCTGTTGATAGATTATAGTCTAGAGTCTCGACTTTTTTTGCTCTTGTCAAGATGGGCTATCGTAGCGCCTACCACCCTCCATGTCTTATCTTTTTTTATCATATCTATATTTATGTAAATACCGCCAAGTAAAACGTCCTCCGCCTCCATCGTGACTTACAGATATCACTCTGTTTGACACGGATATCTCTGCAAACGGATCGCCCATGGCGCCGCCATCATTGCTATTTATTACAATGTTGTCAAAGCTATGCCATAGCTTCCATTCGCTTGAATTCTTTTGTTTAAAAACTTGCAGCATTCTTTTGACCGTCTTTATTCTCGTTTATAAGGACTTTTTTTCTTCTATATTATCGCCATCCAGGTCACCAAAAAAACAGTAGTCAAGGACGATTTTTTTGAGGATGAGCGGATAATGATACCAATAATGTCATAATCAAATATACAATTTTCATATTATTTTTTTCTCCTTTAAACTGATTATAGTATTTTTTTCAATATTGCTAGCGTATTTTTGGATTTTGGTTTTTTTCCAGTTTACCACATTATATAATCTTGCTATACTCTCCCAATTCTTGTTTTTTTAGGGCCATTATTATTCCGTTTGTATTCTTTAAATATGACAAAAAGTATCTAAATTGTTGCAACTCGCATTTATTCATAGCCTCTTCTAATGCACTTGGGGATGAATATAAGTTTGAATAATAAAGCCCCATTACTTGAAATTTTTCCCCAAGAACATGACTGTACAGCACAATCATAATCTATTTCTTTTTGCAATTCCAAGCTTGGTATAAGAAGAAATGTTATATGAGCCGCCCTGTGTATTTACTATATCTGGATAGTCGACTTGTAACTTATTTACCTGATCTATTGAATAGCCTTTCTTAATAAGACATCTACGCATTATATGTCTTTCAAATAATATTGTGGCTTGACCATCTAAATAAAATGACCTTTCATGAGATTCTTGCTTTGCTATTGCTTTTAAAAACTTCTTCCTCTACATCCAAATCTTCTGCTGCCTTTTTTTATAATCCCATTCAGCAATTAAACAACCGTTGCCGTTAAAAGAAACTTCTGTAAATTTATCTTTTAAGCAAATGCAATCTTCGTAACCAATTAAAGCTCCAACCTCTTTATCCCCATCTTCCCACATACCACTATCTACTCTAGTTATACTCTTTGACTCATTAAAAAGAGTTTATAAAGCTATTCATATTATCTTTACTTAGTAGGTTGATACCATACTTATCATCTTTATTTGAATTTGCTTGCTCACTACTTTGGTTTATATTGCTTTGGTTTTGATTGTTTGCGGAATTTGCTTCATCTACGTAAATTTGATAGTTCTTATTTGTATTCTCATCACTCTTTAGCTCTTTACTTAGCTTATCGTCTTCATAGATATTTATATCTTGCGCTTGATCTATGTTTTTTTGTTTATGTAGTAGTATCCGTCTTTTATGTTTTTTTACTCTCTTCTTTGCTTTTTATTTACTAACACGTCATCATGATTTAGACTAGCTTTTAAATACCTTTTCTTTTTATAGCATGCTCAAATTCATAGATGATTACTCTATCGTCTTTAAATTTGATATATAGAGGTATCTTTATATCTACCCTCATATGAGTCTTACCGTATCTAGTATTAAACTGAAAATTTAGCTTCATTCGTATCTTTGGACTTATCGTTTTTGTTGTTTGTTTTTTGTTTGTTTGCTTGCCTTTATCGTCTTTTGTCTTTGTTGTCTTTGTCTTTAAGTGCGGTAAAGAATATTATAGAGTGTCCTCCTTGTTTTAGTTTTTGCTAGGTCGTCTTTGGTTACTACCTTTGATATTTGGATCGTTATCTCTTTACCCTTTTTATCTTTTTATAGGTATTACAACTTTAGGATTTGACTTTTGATACTTCGTTATACTCTACGGTTTTTTTATTACCTTATATCCCCATACTACCTCTTTATACTTTTTGTTATCGTTTCCCTGCTCGTCTTTTTTTCTTCTTGTTTGTATATAGCTTTTTAGGGTTATGTCTTCATTTGTTTTTAAACGGATATTCGTTATCGGAGATAACGTTTATTATATTATTAGTTGGCTCTATTAAAAATACAGTATTGCTTTTTTTAAATAAATATTGTATAATTATATTATAATTATGGAGTATGCAAAATGACCTATGAGTGGGACGAAGTAAAATCACAATTAAATATCGCTAAACACGGCGTTAGTTTTGATGAAGCAAAGAGCGTATTTGGCGATGAATTTGGTCTTGTTATCTTTGATGAAGAACATTCGGATAATGAAGAACGATTTTTGCTTTTGGGACAAAGTGCGAAAAACAGATTTTACTTGTGGTGCATTGCTACAGAGATGGCGACATTATTCGCATTATCTCAGCACGAAAAAGCCACTAAAAACGAACAAAAAACAATACAAGGGGCAACTATGAAAAAAAGAGTATGATTTTTTTCAAAAGGCATCAGAAATCCTTATGTAGATAAAAAGCCTAAAAAGGCAAAATAACAATAAATTTAAATGGCAAAGTTATTGATTATTTCAAAGAAATGGCAGATAAAAAGGTGTGCCATATCAAACCCTTATCAACATTTTTTTCTAAATGATTGTGTTGATAAGAAGCTTGATATTGCGGTGGTTAATGGGTAATTAAATACGCCAAATTAGATTTTTATAGACTTTTTATTTATTTTTAACGCCCTAAAAGCTCGTAAGACTGTGAAATCCAATTTTAGGTTATCTTTTTATCGCTAAATTTGCTAGATATTAAAAATCTATCTCCATAAGGCAGTGATTTTTATATAATTTTTCCATAAACTCCCCAATCAAGCACATATCCATCATCTGATATATATTTCTATAGTTGTAATATTGTCGGGCAACAACAATATTTTTTTAAAGAATCTCAACAGCACACCCATATTTTTTAAAAAGATACGAAACATGCGGGAATTCCCATGGTAAATGGCTATAACAGGCATTGGCACTCGCTTTGGAGTAGAACATTTCAAGAGTTGGCGTTGTACACGGCTTCTAGAATTTGTTTTTTTAAGTACCTATCCGGAGCTATTACTAAAAGTACTCAGGAGAAAAAAAGGAGTCTTTTGAATATTTAGTACTAAAAGGCTCTAGAAAGCTACATCTCAAAAAAATAATGCTATAGAAATTTAAGCAAGCTCGTTTAACGGGCTTGCTTAAATTATCCCAATCTACCTAATCCTTAATATTATGCTCTTTTAGCATACTCTTCTATCTTATCTTTTTAGATCTTTTGGAAAGCTTGGTTTATACATAGTAGGAGTTAAAGGATTTAGTCTTTTATCTAGTTTACCCGATTCATACATTCTTTTTAGTTCTTCTGGGGTATTATAGTAAGGTGCGTTAGGATAACCTTCGGGAGGAGTTAGGGACATTATTTTAGATTCTAATAGGGTGGAGTCGATGTAGGGAGATGTCTTTATTTGCAAACTCACTAGGAAATGCTTTTTCATGAAAAATTTTCAGCATATTCTGGCAACTCTTTTTTTACATATTTTTATAAATTCTTCTCTGGTTTTCTCGTTTGCGTCTATATCTCTAGGGTCAAGTAGCTTACCTTCTTCTATTAGTTCTATTAGGTGCCTATGCATAGAGCCTGTAGGATTAATAATTACCCCTCCCTATTAAAATCCATAATAAAATCGCTCCCCTACTATCTCATCCAGATAAGGTATCATACCGTATTGGTCTAAAGGAGGGTTTTTATATAGGGCTTGAATTCTAAGGAGCGGGATAGGTTTTTGTTTAGTCCTATATTGTAAGTATAGTATTGAAAAGCATCGGATAAATACTTTAAAGCTTTTACTTCTCCTAACTGAGCGGCCAAGAATACTCTTTGAAATTTCCTTGCCTTAAATCCTCCGCTTCCTCCGCTTCCAAATGCTAAGGGATTACCTAGTATCCCTGCGCATATATTCCACTCTCCTATAAACAAATTTGATTTTTAACGTATTCTTATTTCTCTCCACCGTATCGTAAATATCTTTGTATTCGGGTTTAGTTAGTCTTCCTTTTTCATCTACTCTTGCTATAGCGTCATCGGGTATTTCAAGCATAGTACATTTTAGATTACTTCTTTTTACTAGATAGATATATCTATCTCTTTTATCTTTTTAAGCTTTCATAGTATGCTTTTTTTCTTTTTTTAGTCCAAGGAGATATTTCTTTAGAATTTGATTTAAAGCTTAGCTTATACCAAGGCTCAAACGATAGATACTCCGTTTGTCCGTATTCGTTAGGATTTGGATTAAAGTAGCTAGGTTTATAGTCTTTATAGGGGAGGAGTTTAGGATTTGGCGGGAGTCGAGGAGCATTTGGGATTTTTTTATCCGGATACTTTGTGGTATTATCGTTCCTGCCTTTTTGACACTATTAGGTTTGTTTCTTTGTCGAATAAGACTTCATCTCCGTTTGGCGCTATAACTATATATGTTTCATTATTCATTATTATTCCTTTTTGCGTTATCGTATACGTTAAATATCCTACGGATCCCTAAAACTAAGATCGATATTAGAAATTTCTATAACCGTTTTTTTCATCTCTTATCCTATAAATAATCCGTCTTCCATTATTATGGTAGTGGCTAGTCTACCTACTAGGCGAGGAGGTATGTCTTCTTTTGTTTTTTTAGCACGCTCTACTTTACACCCCACATAAAGCCCTTTGATATTATTCTTGCCTATTACGTCTAGGGCTTGCAGTAGTCTTCTTGCTTTTATTATCTACCTTAGACTCTTTATCGGTAGTATCCGTATTAAAGTTTCCTTCTTTAAAGTCTTGGAGTATTTCCATAGCTTCGTTGTAGCTATCTATAGGGGATATAAATTCTACAGCTTCGTCGTCGCTTCTTTGAGCTTCTTTATACATCTCGTAAATTTCTCTTCTTTGCGTATAGTCCATAAAGCTACTATTTGATATATCCAAAGGTCTTTTTGAGTCCGCTACCATAAGCTCTTTTGGCGCAAATGGCATATCGTGGGTTTTTAGATGAGCAAAAAAGCTTTGATCGTCTTTATACGTAGTTCTTAGTTCGTCTAGGCAAAGATAGGCTATTAGTTTGTTTAAAGGCATATTTTTAGATAGGCTAGAGTTTGTTTTAGTATAGATGTCGTTTATGTCGTAATAAAAGAATTTATGATAGTCCAGTCCTCCGCTAGACAGTCTTCCTCCTATTATCGTTCTTTTTAGATCTACGTTCATAAAAGAGGAGTGTATTTGCATAGGATAGTAGATATACTCTTTAGTATATTTGCTCATAGGAGCTAGGGATATTTTTTTACGGCGTAAGGCTCGTCGTATTTGTGGGTATAGTATTTGTATAATATATTTTTGTATTTATGTTTTTTTGTTTCTCGTATTCGGAGGTATAGATTAGGTCGATCAAGAAATTTAGGGCTAGTATTTTTTTATAAATGATTTTATATGGCCATCGACTAATCTTTTGATATGCACCTTTTATGGCATCTTGCTTGATATAGCTAGCTTGATTTTTTTAAATTCTTTTGCCGAAGTATTTATTTTTCCAGCCTTTTTTGATTTCCTATATTATCTTTTCCTTCCCTTCTCGTGAGCTCCTCTTGAAATTCATACTGCAAATAAACGTTTTTGCTTTATAGCCACTACTCCTGCGAAGGCTTTATTCTTAACGGACTCTAACGCTTCTTGAAGCTCTTTGGGGTCTTGTATGATCTTTGGGTTAAAATTTTTCATCTTTAAAAAGAGTGAAAACTTTTTAACTCTCCGATACTTTCCATAAAAAAAGTTTCTCGTGCCTTTATCTGAAAATATCGTTCTTACAATACATTTAAGGGTATCGACGTATGCTTTATCGGTAAAAAAATCCTACAAAAGGAAATAGCTCCCTTTAGCGTATCTCTTAAAATGGACATCAAGGCAAAAATCCACGCTATATTTATATTTTTTTCTTTTAAAAAAAGAACTTTCAAGGTTTTTTTATTTTCAAGTATTCGTCTATCAGTTGCAGCTCTTGAGCGTCCATCGTATCGTTAAAATTGCGCTCGTTTTTCGTCTTGAAACTGCCTAAACAAGTTATAAAAATCATCTTCTAATATATTTTTCGTCTTCGCTTATAAAAATTTTTCTCAAATCCCTCCGTAATCTCTTCAATACACAAGGAGTTTTTATCGCTCAGCTCCTCTTTGGTTTTTGAAGAAGTGAAAACTTTTTCCTCTTTCTCATTTATTTTTTTATAAAAAGCATTATTGTTTAAAACTTTAAATTCATACTTTCCTACGGCTAAACTTTCGCCGTTCCTGCCGAAAATAGCTTTTTATGATGCTATTCTCCTTGGCTTTTGAAATGTTTACCGAAGCGTATCTTTGCCTAATGATATAAAAAAAGTAGTCGCCATCATAAAAATGTCTATCGCAGAGTGCGGGGACGGGCCATAATCTACCGAGCCGATAGGGGAATCTTCGTCCATTTGCGCCCACTCATCCGTGCCAATCTTTTGCTTTTGACCGTTTTTCGTCCGTGTAAATAAATTTAATATCGATCTTTTTATTGACGCTTTCAAAAATTCTCAAAGTGTTCTAATCCAAGTTCGAAAAAGCTTTTTCTTTTTCTATTATCTCCTTCATATCTTTTGCATTTTTAAAAAGCTGTATATATGCGATAGATTTTCTTTAGCTATTTCGGCTTTTTTTGATATATCCGGCTATATCCGTAAGCATTAAAAATCGCCATACCTCATTTTTTTCCCGATTCATTTTTGCTCATTTATTATATCATCTTCATAGTCATCTATGATTTTTGTCTATGCGGACAAATGGACTTAATTTAATAGATACAAATCCTCTTCGCCCTGGATTTACGATTATGGAATACTTGCTATAATCTTTTATCTGTGTTATGCTTTCGGAGTCTTGTATTTTTGTATCGTCTCCGCCTCTATTATTTTTCATCGCTTATCTTGTAGCTAAGAGTTTTTTTCTATTATGTATTCGCCGAGTTTTGCATTTGATTTAAAAAGGCGCGCTAGATATTACTAGGTAATTTTTTGCTAATCCGCCATATCTAGCGCTATTATCTGTTTCGTCTTTTGGACTTAGATGATTTGTCTCGAAGTAAATTTGCAAATTTCTAACGAGTTAAAAAAACGGATGTTGTATATATACAAAATGCGCTCCATTCGACACTATGCTATTTTTTTATAGTATCGTATAGGCTTGCGCCCTTATTTAGCCCTATGTTTTTTTATGCATATACGTAAAATTATCCCGCAGCTCTTTGTGGGGCGATTCGTTATCAAAAAAACTGTATACGGATTTTTTTATAATTAAGTCCGTATTTGTTTGTCTCTTCAAGCGTTAAAAATATCTTGGATATTGCCGCAAACGGCCAGGTATTCATCGACGTTTGCGCGGATGCTGGAACCGAATGCGTCAAATCCGGAAAAAAATCTATAAAACTGCTATTGCTGCCTTCAAGACCAGAGTGAAATTCTATAATATTTGAGAGCGAGCTTACATTTATTAAGCCAAGCAAGAGGCCAAAATCTCTAGCCAGCAAATTTGAGATGGGCCCTGCGAATGCATAAAAACCATTTTTTTCGGTAATAAATTCATATATATTTAAACCGTTTTTCGATCATACCGGGTATCGAGCCGAGCACATTAAGCTTCGTCAAGCTTTTTTTATAATCGGTAACGTCTACTAGACTAACTAGGGCTTTTAAGAGCTCTTTTATTATATAACCGTATCCGTCTTGGGCCAGTAACTCCATATTGTTTTTTTAAGTTCCGAAAATATGTTTCTTATATCATCGATGCCGGTTTGAGCGGATGCATACCCCTCTTGTTTAAATAAATCATCGGCTTGCGATATAAGCTTTATTTTTTTAATTTATCCAAAAGGTCTGCTAGGGGTTTTTGATTATCGTCAAAATTTTCCACCAAAAACATCGACTGCATCAGAAAAATTTTTACTTTTTTTATTTTTTTGTTCGCAAGGGCGATAAAGTCTTTTATAAAATCTTCTATAGGGGTTTTTTTCTATCGGAGATTATTTTTAACATTAATTTTTTTGCCGAATCTGCTTATAGTAAATTTACTATTTTTCGCTTTTTGATTACCGCATCTTTATCTATATAGGAGTAGCTTTTTATTAAAACCGTTTTTATTTCCGCTTAGCCTAAAAAAAGTCTTTGCATGATAATATCGCCTAGGGTACCCAGCTGTATCGTATCGTTATGATAAAAAAATTATTTAAGTTACGGCAATAAAAAGTTATATACTTATACTGCTTGGCGTATCCGTCAAATTCCTTCAGTAGCGTTTCTATATCCTGCACGACTCTTATATCGCTTATTTGCACCTTACTTCCTTGCGTTTAAATTAAACCTGCCCGCTTAACATTACGACTTCGCATATATCTAGACTCGGCTCATTGTCTTTATCAAATCCTTTAGCGATTTGCAGTTTTACGCTTTTAGCGTATGAGGGCGAGAAAAAAATACCAGAGTATGCACCGGTCTTTTTTGCGACCCTATCCAGGCTTTCGTATTTATCTAGCCTAGCGAAGTATCCTACTCCGCTTTCAGGTTCGCCTGCATCTTTATATGCTTGCTTGCAAGCCTTTTGAGGAGAGTTTGGGATTACAAATACCAAATTTATCGTATTTATGCCGTAGCGTAGCTCGAATTCTTTAAATTTATGGTCTTCGTTATAGTTTTGCTTTAGTTTTTTATCCAGTTCGCGGTCGCTAGGATTTTTGCCTTCGTTTAAATTTAGCCGTATCTGTTCAAAGCCCTCTTTGTTTTTCGAAATTTAGCGCCATTTAGATAGTAGATATTTACGGGTAGGTTGTCTTTTTGCGAGGCGTAGTTTTTTAAAATGCAGCCTTATGCAAGCAGAGTTGCTATCGGCGCTATCTTTGTCCGCATTTGAGATATTAGAGCCGCCGATATTCCCGGGATCTGATATCTTAAGCTTGTTTGATTTTTTTAGCGCAGGTTAGTATAGAGCCTCTATCGCTCCTACATAGATTTACGAAGTCTTGCATCAAGGCGTGATCGCCGTTTACGGTTTTTTGGCTAAGAGCTCCGCTTGGCACGAAAGCTACTCTGGTACAAGGAGAGTTCGCGCCGCAGCCTACTATGGGTAAGTTTATAAAAATCGCATCCCTAGTATCAGGGTATGCCGTTTGATTTTATCGTTCTTCCTCTTACGCTTTTTAGCGCCACCCCTGCCGCCGTGTTCGCAGGTTATGATATCGTCTTCTATGACCGGATGTAGATACGAGAGGCCGGTTTTTAACCGCCGTTTCGTCAAACGTTTTATCTTCGGGAGCGATTTGATTTTAGTCTCTTTAGCTCTTTAGCCTTTTTACCGGCCGGTTTTAGCTTGATATTTAGGCTATCCTCTTTTATATCGTAGTTTAGCAGCCCTAGCCTGAGAGTTTTTTTGTATAGTAAATTTAGCCCTCCCTATGCCGCTATGCGTATCTCGGGGCTGAAATATATACGCGGCATAGCTTTTCGCCAGCTTTAGCCATCCTCGCCGGCTTGGTTTTTTTAGGGGCAAGCAATAAGGAGGCCTGATTTGCGTCTTCTTTGTTTTCTGGATCGTTTTTATCTTTGTTTTCTTTAAAAGTAAAGCTCGTAATCTTCTTTTTTTCCTCGCCTCCCGTTAAAAGCTTACCCATCATAAAGACTTTGGCGTTTAGATATTTAAAGCTTAAATTTATATCCTCTTCTACGCGTACGACGTCAAACGTACTTTTCGTTTTTTAAAAAAATATATCGCAGTTTTTTTATGGTAGATATGTATAAGCTCGCTAGGCTCAAACCTTATCATCTTTAAGAGCTGTTTTGCTTGGTACTCTTTATCTTCTTTGGACATATCTTCTAGCGCTTGGATGGAGGGCAGGATTATGCTTCTTTGATCCTCGTCTATCTCTTTTTTTATATGCGCTGTGCGATTTTTTTCGAGAGTACCAAATAGCGCTTCTTATCGTTAGATAGATATCTCCATCCTTCAAATTTAAGCTCATACGCGCTTTTTTGCAAAATTTCTATCCTAGCCTCTATCCATTTTTTTCAAGCTCTGCGCTATCTTGCTTATGGCTAACGTATGGGCTTATACCTTTATAAAAGCCCGATATATACGTGAGTCTATCTTTTGCCTGTTCTAAATTTAACTTTTTTTGTCTAGAGTAAAAAAATCTGCATCCATATATCGCAAACATCAAATTTAAATCATCTTGCATGACCTCTGAGGCGAGCGTTTTTTTGTGTTGATATTCTTTATATCTTCTTTATCTATGATTTTTTTATTAGTAGATTATCTTGCGTATAGGCTAGCAAGCAGCTAATGAGATCTTCTACATTGGGCGCCTCGCCGATATCGTCGTATCCAAAGTCGTTTACGTATAGGCTTACGGGATATATTACGCTTTCTAGGATCGAGATCTTTTCTTCTTCCATATTGCCTAGCCTCGGAAGATTTTTTAGATAAATTTTATAAAACAGTATCTGAGAAGCTAGGGTTTGTAAGTAGTCGTTTAGATAGTTTAGAGCCTTTGCTATATCTTTATCTTTTATCTTGGCTTCGTTTTCGGAATGGTTTAAAAGATACTCCATCAGATATAAGCTCTCTACTAACTGCTTCATAAAGTGAGAAGCCTTTAGCACGTTTATAAGATGAAGTTTAGAGGTGTTTTTGATAGTCGAATTTCTCCGTATAGTTTGCCATGCCATATCTAAGGCCAAGATCCGAGATAACCGATACGCTTGGCTCAAATACCTGATTTGCGTCTATTTTTACGGTATCTAAGCTAAACGTATTTTTATACTCTTCTTGTTTATCAAAGTATCCTTCGTCGTATTCGTCGTAAATTTTATGCATAACGGAGTCTATATGATGAACCTCTATACCAAGAGTATCTCCTTTACTAGCCTTGCTTATATTAGAGCTTACGTTTTGTTTATTTAGCTCCTCGCAGGCCGTTTTGTTTTCTTTTTACGAGATCGACGCAATCTTCTAGCGTAGCCTCGTCTTTATCGTCTTTGCTAAAGCCAAAGAAGCTTTTTATCTTATCAAACGCCTTGCTAACCATGCCCCCTATAAAGCCATACGGGTCTAGTATCCTAGCTACCCACCTTATGCCTTTATATATGACCTTGGCTATAAAGCCTAAAAACCTAAAAACGATAACCGGCAAAGATATCCATACGCCTCCAAAGCCAGGAGCGTTAAAGGTATATAGCTCCTTTACTTCGTTTGGATAGATAGAGCAATAAACCTGAGCTAGATGTCCTCCTAGCGAGTGACCAGTTACTACAAGAGGAGGGGTAGGAGCGTAGTTTGCGTGGCAAGTAGCGTCGTAAGGGTTTGGAATCTCGATAATATCTTTAGTATAGCTTGATGTCTTTGATGTCTTAGGGCTATACGGGTTATTATTTACCGAAACGGACTTTATAGCCTCATCCATATGATCCGTTATGCTTTTATAGATTTCGTCTTTTAGTACCTTAAGAGATACTATCTGATCCAGCGCTGCGCCGAAAAAGGCTATCATGCCGTCTGTTATAACTAGATCCTTTATGCCAAGCTCCGTGCCTCTAAAGCCTATTACGTAGTTGCCAAATTTACTATCGTAAAAGGCGCTGGAAGAATACCCCGTGATAGAAGTGTCTTTAACGTGATGAAGGAGTTCGTAACGGTTTACGAAGGATTTGGTGCGGAGGGAGAGGGGTGGAAGCCGGGCTCATTGACAAATACTCTTTGTTGTTTAGTCTTCTTATCTCTAAATACAAAACTTTGAATTTTCGTTATTTATTTGCTTAGGCTCGGGCTCGTCATCGCCCTCGGACATCGGTTTTTTTCTATAACCATATCCTGATTAAATCTAGCCTCGATGGCTAAGGCGTAGGCAGTGGGTTCGCCTTCTTTTCTTAAAACGTTACCGTCTTTATCTTTTATATCAAATTGTAGTGTATCGCCAAATCCTATATTGTCTTTTAAATTTCCACCTAGCAGGCTTTCTTTCTTTAAATTTATCAAACCATCCATCGTCTTCATTCTCGTTTACCCAATGAAGCATAGCGTAGCTAGCGTCTGCTATGTCTGCGTAGTCTTTAAATTTAGATATTAGGTCTTTTGGTTGAAATTTCGCTCATGGTATTATCTTTTTTTCCGTATCTTCCAAATAAAATATGCTATCTCCGCCTACGTCTTTTTACATCTCTTCTAGATAAAGAAAATCCTCTTCCCTCGTCTCCGAAGAGACCATATTTAGTATATCCTATCGTGTAATATACTGAGACCACTATTGGAATTATGTTTTTTTATTGTCGTCTACATAAAAAGTATGAAAAGAAGCATAGATGGTTTTAAATTTATTATAATCTTCTTGTCCTATGAAATTTATGATCTTTTCTTTATAAATTTCGGGCAGTTTGGCTTGCTTGTTATAGTCTTCACCGTAGGCTCTGGTAGTCGTGTAGTATTTTTTTACCGTTGGAGAGGGTTTGGGGGATTTCTGATCGACTGGCTTAGTATCTACGGCATATAATCCGCCGCCCAAATCCCTACCTTTTAATTCTTTTATTGCCTCTTTTCTCTCCCTCTCCCTATCATCTATTTCCTTTTTCGAATTTCTTATTAAACACATACACCCCTCCGTATTTCTTACCTAGCTTTGTTATTTCGCTATTGCTTAGTTTGTTGTTATTGCTAGTATCCTTTGCGCTACATCCTACTAAAAAAATGCTATTGCTAATAGGGCTAATATGCTTAAGGTAAATTTCACTACGTATCCTTTGGTTTTTAGGGTATTTGTTTGTATTATAGCTACTTAAATTTTTAAGGGAGGTTAATTTTTTTGAGTTAAGGTTAGTAATTAAAAGCTTTTTAGTTATGCTATCTTTAAATTTCCACCTAGCAGGAGGTTCGTCTTTAAATTTATCAAACCATCCGTCTTCTTCATTCTCGTTAATCCAGTGAAGCATAGCATAGCTAGCGTCTGCTATGTCTGCGTAGTCTTTAAAATTTAGATATTAGGGTCTTTGGTTGAAAGTGATCAGACATTTTTAAGGCCTTTATCGTTTTTTTCTAAATCTTCTATGTAAATTTTATTGTTACCGGGCAAAGTTTTAACATCTTTCCTAGATAAAGAAAAATCCTCTTCCTTCGTCTCCGAAGAGACCGAATTTGGTGTAGCCGACATAAAACATCAAGCTTAACGATATGACTTGTAGTTGTTCGTTATCGTCTATGTAAAATTCTTCTATTACGATAGAGCAGTGTTTGTATGCTTTTTTCTCCGATATAATTTTTTTATTTTTTAAAAGATACTTCTTCAGGTATAACCACTTTTCCTCTATAGTTACTTCTTAAATAATACTGTTTACCGTTGGAGAGGGTTTGGGGAATTTTCTGATCAAAGCCTCTCAATTCAACCCTCATCTCTTCATCACTTTTTAACTCTATCGAGGACAGATAGTTCATAAGCCCGCCTTTCTCTCTCTCTGCTTTATTTCACTCTCAAATTTTCTGCTAAATACGTATGTTCCGCTATATTTTTGGATAGCTCGGTTAGCTCTGCTTTCCCGATATCGTTGCCACTAGTATCCTTTGCGCTACATCCTACTAAAAAAATGCTATTGCTAATAGGGCTAATATGCTTAAGGTAAATTTCACTACGTATCCTTTGGTTTTTAGTGTCGGTTTGTATTATAGCTACTTAAATTTTTAAGGAGGTTAATTTTTGAGTTAAGATTAGTAACTAAAAGCTTTTAGTTATGCTATCTTTAAATTTCCACCTAGCAGGCTTTCTTTCTTTAAATTTATCAAACCATCCGTCTTCTTCATTCTCGTTAATCCAGTGAAGCATAGCGTAGCTAGCGTCTGCTATGTCTGCATAGTCTTTAAATTTAGATATTAGGTCTTTGGTTGAAATTTGATCAGACATTTTTAAACCTTTAAAATCTACTATTTTTCTAAGTCTTCCATATAAAACACGCTATCTCCGCCTACATCTTTTATGTCTCTTCTTGATAAAGAAAACCCTCTTCCTTCGTCTCCGAAGAGACCGTATTTGGTATATCCTATCGTATAATATACCGAGACAACTATTGGAATTATATTTTTTTATTGTCGTCTACATAAAAGTATGAAAGAAGCATAGAGGGTTTAAATTTATTATAATCTTCTTGTCCTATGAAATGTATGATCTTTTTCTTTATAAATTTCAGGTAGTTTGGCTTGCTTGTTATAGTCCTCGCCGTAGGCTCTGGTGGTCGTGTAGTATTTTTTTACCGTTGGAGAGGGTTTGGGGGAGTTTTTTTGATCGACTGGCGTCATATCAATATCGTATATTATAATATACTCATTTCCATTTTTTTATTTTTTTCTAGGATTTGATCTTATTTTATTGCCCAATTCTTGACTTAATTCCCGCCTCTCCCTCTCCCTATCATCTATTTCCTTTTCGAATTTCTTATTAAACACATACACCCTCCGTATTTCTTACCTAGCTTTTGTTATTTCGCTATTGCTTAGTTTGTTGTTATTGCTAGTATCCTTTGCGCTACATCCTACTAAAAAAATGCTATTGCTAATAGGGCTAATATGCTTAAGGTAAATTTCACTACGTATCCTTTGGTTTTAGGGTATTTGTTTGTATTATAGCTACTTATTTTTTTAAAGATAAACATATCCTGATTAAACCTAGCCTCGATGGCTAAGGCATAGGCAGTGGGTTCGCCTTCTTTTCTTAAAACGTTGCCGTCTTTATCTTTTATATCAAATTGTAGCGTATCGCCAGATTTTATATTGTCTTTAAATTTCCACCTAGCAGGAGGTTCGTCTTTCAGTTTATCAAACCATCCGTCTTCTTCATTTTCATTTACCCAGTGAAGCATAGCGTAGCTAGCGTCTGCTATGTCTGCGTAGTCTTTAAATTTAGATATTAGGTCTTTGTTTGAAATTTGATCCGACATTTTAAAGCTTTTATTGTTTTTCTAAATCTTCTACGTAAAATTTATTTCCGCCTTTGGTATATCTTATCTCATCTCTTGATAAAGAAAAACCCTCTTCCTTCGTCTCCGAAGAAACCGTATTTTTTTAGTTTTATAGCTATAAGATACTGACATACTTATGTATACGGGTTCGTCGTTGTCGTCTATATAAAGATATAGGGGCAATACAGAAGCATATTTATATGCTTCTTCTCCTGTTATCCTTTTTAATTTTATCTTCATAAAAACTACTTATGTTGGGTAATATTTTTTTACTTGCTCGTTCGTAATCTATATAAGTGGTATAGTATTTTTTTACCGTTGGAGAGGGTTTGAATAGGATATATTTTTCTCACTTACTATATGAGAGATATATCTATCAAGGACTATATTTTCATCGCTACTATTATATTTTTTTCATAAATTTATCTTTGTTGTTATTCCAAACCCTATTTAAAAAAATATCCATTGGTGGTTATTTGTTTTTTTAACAACTTGCTCGCATTCTGATTTTGATTTATTCTCATAGCAATCCTTCAGCTCGTGCCTCTCCCTCTCCCTATCATCTATTTCCTTTTCGAATTTTCTTATTAAACACATACACCCCTCCGTATTTCTTACCTAGCTTTGTTATTTCGCTATTGCTTAGTTTGTTGTTATTGCTAGTATCCTTTGCGCTACATCCTACTAAAAATGCTATTGCTAATAGGGCTAATATGCTTAAGGTAAATTTCACTACGTATCCTTTGGTTTTAGGGTATTTGTTTGTATTATAGCTACTTATTTTTTTAAAGATAAACATATCCTGATTAAACCTAGCTTCTATAGCTAATGCATAAGCGGTGGGTTGTTTTACTTTTTGAGAAATTTCATTACCGTATTCATCGGTAGTGGTTTCATTGATTTCTTTCTCGTGTCCTTTAGCTATCCCATCCGCAAATTTCCACCTAGCAGGAGGTTCGTCTTTAAATTTATCAAACCATCCGTCTTCTTCATTTTCATTTACCCAGTGAAGCATAGCGTAGCTAGCGTCTGCTATGTCTGCGTAGTCTTTTAAATTTAGATATTAGGTCTTTGTTTGGAAATTTGATCCGACATTTTTAAAGCTTTTTATTGTTTTTCTAAATCTTCTACGTAAAAATTTATTTCCGCCTTTGGTATATCTTATCTCATCTCTTGATAAAGAAAAACCCTCTTCCTTCGTCTCCGAAGAAAACCGTATTTTTTTAGTTTTTATAGCTATAAGATACTGACATACTTATGTATACGGGTTCGTCGTTGTCGTCTATATAAAGATATAGGGGCAATACAGAAGCATATTTATATGCTTCTTCTCCTGTTATCCTTTTAATTTTATCTTCATAAAAACTACTTATGTTGGGTAATATTTTTTTACTTGCTCGTTCGTAATCTATATAAGTGGTATAGTATTTTTTTACCGTTGGAGAGAGTTTGGGGAGTGCATTATCTAGGACTTTTTAAATCATCCTTCTTAAAAAAACTTTCCTTGTTTTTAAAAAAATCATCCATATAGTCTTTTTCTCTCCCTCTCCCTATCATCTATTTCCTTTTTCGAATTTCTTATTAAAACACATACACCCCTCCGTATTTCTTACCTAGCTTTTGTTATTTCGCTATTGCTTAGTTTGTTGTTATTGCTAGTATCCTTTGCACTACATCCTACTAAAAATGCTATAGCTAATAGGGCTAATATGCTTAAGGTAAATTTCACTAGTTATCCTTTGGTTTTTAGTGTCGGTTTGTATTATAGCTTTTTAAATTTTTAAGAGAGGATAGTTCGTAAGAAAATCAAGTAAAATAAAAAGTTTATGTTGGATACAATAGTAAATATTTTTTTCAAAGGAGTAAAAATGGCACAGCCGGCGTACATCAGGATAGAAGGCTCTTCGCAAGGCCCTAATTTCAAGCGGAGCATCTACGGAAACTAGTATAGGCAACCGTTATCAGTCGGGGCACGAAGATGAAATCATGGCGCAGGAAGTATCTCATATAGTAAACGTCCCTGTAGATCCGCAAAGCGGTCAGCCTTCGGGACAAAGAGTACATAAACCTTTTTGTTTTTACGTCATCGCTAAACAAGGCGGTTCCGCTACTTTACAATGCGCTAACTAGCGGAGAGAGACTAAACAACGTAGAAGTTCATTGGTTTAGAACATCGACTAGCGGCGGTGCGGAGCACTATTTTTACCACTAAGCTGGAAGATGCGATAATAACCGACATAACCCTCGTCATGCCAAATGCTCAGGACAAAAAAACAATAACGATAAGACGGAGTTGTTTAAGGTCTCTATGAACTATAGAAAGATAACATGGGAGCACGTTGCGGCAGGAACCAGCGGAAGCGACGATTGGAGAGAAAACTCAAGAAGCTAAGCTAAATTTAGGGAGGCTTGTTTCACAAGTCTCTTACTATATTTACAATCGCCCTTTAAAAACGGTAATTATAAATATAGTATATCAAATTTAAAAGGCTATGGTGTATTTATAAAATTAGATAAATTTGATCTATCATAAAATGCTTTGTATTGCCGCCATATCTTAAAATGTTTTTAAATTTCAAGTTAGCTGCATCAACCCAAAGTGCGGCGGAATACAAAAGTGAGCTATTATAGAGTACAGGAACGATATGCATGGATTCACAAAAACCAATTTCGTATGCAAATTTGACTATAAACGGACAGGTTTTTTTACCGTAACGAAAGCTACGATAAAAGAGAGCTTGGAAGAGATATTTTTCCGCAGAGTGCGAAGGATACTGCGAAAGTATGGAAAGTCCGCTTATTCAAAGCTTAAATTCTATTCTTTTCCAATGATCTAGACGGATATAAATTCCTAGAACAAGCAAGCCGTTTTTAAAAAAATAAAAAGATAGCATTGCAAAACACGAGCGATCCAAACTCTATTAAATTACCAAGTAGCGGCGGCATAGATGAATCGGTATATAATGGAATAATATCAGAAGTGGGATATATAGGGACGTCAAATACCGGGGTCCATAAAAGCTCTATTTCTCAAAAAGTATTTTTTTAAATTCGTTTTAAGCTCTCCACTCTTTAGGCTATCGATAAATTCGGCAAATAGAATTTTTTTACCGATCAGACTATAATAGACGTTATAAAAAGAAATTTGTAAAAATTTCTACCGAACCTCGCTAATAAAAGAGGTTGATTTTTCTAATGTAAAAAACTCGTATGAGCCAAGAGAGTATATCTCGCAATACAATGAAAGCGATTTAAATTTCTTGCAAAAGGATTTGCTTTAATAACGGTATATATTTTTATGAGGACGATAGCAAGATATTTTTTTACGATACGGTAACTATTTCCGGTTTTGAGTTAGCAAATCAAGACGGCGCGACATCAAACGCTCCGTCTAACTTTAGAGAAATAAATTTTAATCCAAATATCAACAATGCATTAAAACAAGAATGCATAAAAAGCTATAAATAAGACCGAAAATTTTTAAGTGCTAACAACTTTTCTTATTCTTCGCAAAAACACTATGTATCCCACCGTTTTTAGATACGGTAAATTCAAAACAAAAACGAGAAGACTAAATACAATGCGCATTTTTCATTTAGGTCAGTATTCTTTTACGCAGCAAGAGTCTTTAAATATCCCTACGGAGCTAAAAAGGCGTGAGATCTATTTTTAAATTTAAATACCTATATAGCCGATTCCAATGTATTTGGTTTGAAGTTAAATAGTGGGGTGTCTTTAAGCTATGATCCCTCTGCCTTAAAAAACGATACTAAATTTGATTTTTAAAATCATAGCCCTCGTTCAAAAATCTCGTAGACGAGACAAATTTGGAAAAATAGACTAGATACCAACGATATAGTCCCAATCTCCGATAAAAAGCTTCTCGACATCTTATAGCAATCAAATAATAATGCTTCCCTCTGGTACCGTATACGTGCCAAAATTTAAAACAAAGCCTAGATCCCCGGAAGTAACCTTGGGAGTAGTTATAGGAAACAACGGCATAGACGACGAGAAGAATACTATCCACACCGACGAATACGGTCGCGTAAAAGTAAGAATCAATGCCTTTTTCTTCCCAGGAGACGGTGGATAATTGTTTTTAACCCAAACGGCATCAACCTGTCAGACACCAAAGACTACTCCCATAGCGCTTATTTAAGAGTAATGACGCCTATCGCTAGTAGCGATTCGGGGTTTTTTGCTATACCTAGGATAGGCGACGAAGTCGTAGTGTCATTTCTGGAAGGGGATATAGATAAGCCTATGGTTAGCGCTAGTTTATATAATGCCTACAACCCGCAGCTACCAAAGTTTACCCTAGCGATTACCATCAAACCACGTTAAGCTCAAAAACCATAGGCGTAAACGAAAGCGGTAGAAATGAATTTACTTTTTCAAATTTAAAAGACAAAGAGCATATTTATTTAAAAAGCCCAGAAAGATTACGGCGAACTCATCCAGCATGATTTTACCCAAACCATACTAAACGATAAGTCCTCAAAAGTCCTAGGAACCTACACTGAAAGAATACAAGAAGCTCACGTGCAAACCATAGACCTAGCCAAAAACGTAAACGTAGGGGCGGAATATCTCACAACGGTAGGCCTCAGCAAAGATACCGTCGTAGGACTATCAAATACGGTAAACGTGGGGGTAGATAATAAAATAAGAGTCGGCCAAGATAGCTCAGAATATGTAGGAAACGATAAAAAAATATCGAAATAAAAGGAAATTTAGATACCGTCGTCTATCAAAAACGAGAATCGAACCATCAAAGAAGATAAAAAAAGACGTGATCGAAGGCAGTTATGAGATGAGCTCCTCAAAGGGAATAAACAAATACACCCAAGAGCACATAGTTCTCCAAGCCGACAACTACATAGATATAAAATCTAAGTCAAATTTAACCACCAACACAGACTCTCAGCATACGGAAGTCGCGGACTCTAAATTTTCGGATATTAAGTCAAACTACGAGGTAGATGCCGGTAATCAAATCTTGCACCGAGTCGGCAACGCTCAAATCGAGATAACGTCAAATAACGTAATTATTAGAGCCGGCGGGATAGAAGCGATATTTGATCAACGAGGTATAACCGTCATAGGCGGAGAAGTAAGAGCGGAGTAAGGTATATTCCTCAGAGATATAATACAATATTTGCAAGGCCTTACCCTGGTATCGGTTGTTTTTATCTTTATAGCTTAGAGATATTACCGCGGTATCGGAGCGTTTATGTATATCTTTGGTAGTATGGGTTTTACTTAGGTCGTTTGAATATATTATGAGCTTGGTATCTTTTTTGTTATCTTTATCTATGGGTATGTTAAACGTAGCCGTATATGAGTTTTTAAATAAGGAGTCTTGGTTTTTTTACCAAAGACGAACTTTCATATACCGTTTTATTAGAGCAGTTATGAAGATATACCTTATCTATATCGCTAGCTTCTCCGTTTTCGTTTTCGATGATGAGATCTTGCAAGGTAAGGGCGAAGTTTGAGTTTGAGTAAGAAGTGGGCATACTACTCCTCTTCTTCTTTTCTATCCTCAGGCAATACCAAATGACCTTTTTTCGTCTATTAGGGAGTATTGAACCAATACTATATAGAGTAGATCATGTATTTTGTATCTATGGAAATTTCCAGTATATGCGTCGTATTTTCTTAAAAACTGAGCGTATGGGGCGTCGTCTGTTTTTTTAATACCGTTTAATTCTACTTCGGAATAAAGTATAGGCACATACTTTAAGGTATCTTCAAATACCTCTTTAAAATACTCATAGTCTTCATCGTAAATTCTCTCAAACAGCTCTTGATCGTTTTTTTATAAAGCATTAAGGCTAGTTTGGCTGTATAGCTTCTATAATATGACCTAGAACAATGAATAGCGCCAGATATACTAAATGTTAGTTTGCAATCTTGTTTTAAATTTTTTTAGAGCGTGGACCTATACACTCTTTTTGAGTTTTACTTATCCTCTCTCTAGCTATCTTCTGCGCTTTATCTTTTAACTTCGGATTTTTCTTTTAATGATTAGATTATAAAGATCGCTAAAGTAGTTATCTCTAAAGGCTGTAGTTCTTGATTGACATATAAAGTCTTCTAAAGAAAACTCTTTAAATTTATACCTTTCTTTGTCATCATAGCATTTAAAGCTAGGAGTAATAAAGTCGGTACCATAGTCTGCATCACAAAAAGCTCCACCATCAACCTGCCCATAATCATCACTAGCTTTTTTTACTTGCATAGCCAGGTATCAAAGGCTCAAACGAGTGTAAATTTAAAACAACTAATACTGTTAGCAGTATTTTTAAATTTCATTTTTTTATCCTTTTTATTTAAATTTCTTAAATATATTTGCTTCTCTTATACGTTTATATGAATTTATTCTCTTTTGCTTATCTGCCTTCTTGTTCACTATGCTTGTTACTTTAATTACTACATCTTTGTTTTTCTGAATCTGATTTGCTATGGTTTAAGCTTTTTATCGCAGTATCCGCATTACTTCCTATTATATTGCCTTCATCGTCAAGATAGATCTCTACGTCCTTATACTTTTCGTAGAAATTTAGGAGCTAGAGTTTCATTGAGATATTGTTTGCCTTTTGGCGTTAGAGCTACAAGGATATTATATTGACTCCAGTCATCAGGCTTATCCCAAGAGGTACAAGAGTATAGGACGGAGTAGCCTTCTTCGTTATTTCTGTCTTCATCGTAGCTTCTGCTAAAATTTCTTTTTATAAAAGAAGTTATCTCTAAAAATACACCCAAGCTTCGTATTTGGAATTTCCGTAGTAAGACAAATTGTAGGATAATCCGTTTGTTTATATTCATCATCCCAGTCGCATAAGAAGTCTATGTATCCTGCTAGAAAAAGATTTCCTACTATGCCTATGTATTCGCTTATGTAGGTTGGGTTTGGGGAGTCTATGTCATCGTTGTCATAACTTATTAAATGCGGCATCATTTCGTCTGATTCGTGTCTGGCAAATGTAGAAATAAGTCGCAAAAATAGATATTCCATAAACTCCAATATGACGACTTTTGTAGCATGCGGCATAACTTTTAAAAAGATACTTATCGTAGGCTTGCTAAATAATTCATCGCTCTCTCTAAAAACTTGCTTATTACATTCATAGATAATTTTAGCTTTTTTTCACTTCGGTTCCCATCATTTTATATGTACTTTCCACTGACCGTCGCTTATATTGCCTATTTTTATCTCCGGCTTTTTTTAACGGCATCCATCTCTATCGTCTCTCCGCCTGCGCTTGATCCGGTTCTATATTTTTATAATAGTCTTTCCGTCATCTAGTTTATACATTACAATATCCTCTTTGGTTGTAATTTTTGGTTTTTTGTTTGTTATGGGGACCGATCTTTTTCTATAAATTTAGCCCCTTTAGAAATTCTCTTCCAAAGTAAATCCAATTCTTTTCTTATTATTAATAAGCCTTACAAAAACATCATCTCCCTTTTTCCAACCTCATAAATATCCCCACTATCTCTTCCCTAGTTAAGCTCTTAAACAGCCTTGTATCTTTTACGTACTTAACTATCTTTTGGTGCGTTTTTTTGCGCAAATCTCGCAGCACCGGGAAGAACAAAGAAATCATCCTCTAAAGGCGGATCTTCATCTTCTATATTAAATAAAATTTCATCCTTAGGAACTAGTATTTCTATATAGTCGCCGCTATCGTCTTTGGTTTCTATTCTTAATACGTTATAGTTTTTTTATCCTCTTTATTTTTCTTCTTCATACTCTTTTTTTATATCCACCCTCATATGAGTCTTGCCGTAGTTTGTATTAAACTGAAATGTAACTTCCTTGGTATCTTTTGGACTTATCGTTTTTTTGTTTGTTTTTGTTTGTTTGCTTGCCTTTATCGTCTTTTGCCTTTGTTTTTCTTCGTCTTTTTTTGTCTTTATCTTTAAGAGCGGCAAAGAATATTATACTATATCCTCCTTGTTTTTAGCTTTGCCAGGTCGTCTTTGGTTACTACCTTTGATATTTGGATCGTTATCTCTTTGCCTTTTATTAGACCGTCTTCTTTGTTTGATTCATTATCTTGCCCTTCGCTACTTTTGTTCGTCTTTTTTATTCTTTAGGGGTATGACGTCTTTAGGATTTGATTTAGATACTTCGTTATACTCTACGGTTTTTTTATTACCTTATATCCCCATACTACCTCTTTATACTTTTTTTGTTATCGTTTCCCTGTTCGTCTTTTTTCTTCTTGTTTGTATATAGCTTTTTAAAGTTATGTCTTCATTTGTTTTTAAACGGATACTCGTTATCCGAGATAACGTTTATTATATTATTAGTTATATCTCTTAAAGAGGTTTTTTTCTTAGGTAGCAAAAGCTTTGATTGTTTTTTTATCTTTATAGCTTAGAGATATTACCGCAGTATCCGAGCGTTTATGTATATCTTTGGTGGTATGGGTTTTTACTTAGGTCGTTTGAATATATTATGAGCTTGGTATCTTTTTTGTTATCCGTATCTATAGGGATATTAAACGTAGCCGTATATGAGTTTTTTTAAATAAGGAGTCTTGGTTTTTTTACCAAAGACGAGCTTTGGTATGCCGTTTTATTAGAGCAGTTATGAAGATATACCTTATCTATATCGGTAGCCTCTCCGTTTTCGTTTTCGATGATGAGATCTTGCAAGGTAAGGGTGAAGTTTGAGCTTGAGTAAGAAGTAGGCACGGCTTCGTTTCCGTAAGCAAGAAGAAGCTTCATATCAAACATACTTGAAGCCTTATCGTCTCTAAGGGTAAAGTTGTTTTCTTTAGCGAAATTTAAAAAGGGTGAAATTTAGATAGTTAGGACTATGGGACGAGGTTTGATTTGAGGCTGGGATTTGAGTCGTTGGAACCTGGGTTTGCCGCTTTGTTTAAAAGCAACTCATCTCTATCATGCCATCTTTTTAGCTTATACTCTATCTCTTCTTCATCCTTTTCATCCTTTCTAATAGACGTAAAGTACGGGTTTTTTTCGGTTTGGTTTTTATCGTTTGAAGAATTTTTGTCTTCTTTGCTATTTGCCCTCGCTCTTGTTTTTCGTTATCGCCGTCATCTTCGCTTCGGTAAAGAGTTACCGTATCGCTTGAAGCGAATTTACCCGTAAAAGGATCAAGGGACTCGCTACTTGTTTTAGCGTTTTTTTAAATTTTATCTCTTCGGTAGTAGAGACGCTTGGACTTTGGGCGGTATGATTGGTATTTGGGTTTTCATAGGGATTAAATATAAAATCCGTAAGCAGTAGCTCGCATAATTTACCTTACCGTAGTTAGCCCTGCTTGGATTTAGCTCTTTTGGATTTAGCTCACTACAATCAAACGGGGTTTGGCTGGGACGGAGAGTTTGAGTAGTCACGCTACTCCTCCTCTTCCTTTCTATCCTCAGGCAATACCAAATGACCATTTTTCGTCTATTAGGGAGTATTGGACTAAGACTATATAGAGTAGATCATGTATTTTTGTATCTATCAAAATCACCGGTATAGTTATCATATTTTTCTTAAAAACTCAGCGTAAGGCTTATCATCTGTCTTTTTTTAATACCATTTAGCTCTACTTCAGAGTAAAGTATAGGCACATACTTTAAAGTATCTTCAAATACCTCTTTAAAATACTCATAGTCTTCATCGTAAATTCTCTCAAACAGCTTTTTTTATCGTTTTTTTATAAAGCATTAAGGCTAGTTTTTGCTGTATAGCTTCTGTAGTATGATTTTATGCAGTGAATAGTATTTGACATAACATCAGTATCGTTGCAATTTACCTCAAATTTTTTTATAACTACGTGCTATGCACTTTTTTTCTTACTGTTTTTTTATTCTATCCCTATTTATCTTTTTCAGCTTGAACCTTTAAATTTGGTTTTTTCTTTTTACGATTAGATTATAAAGATCAGCAAAGTAGTTATCTCTAAAAGAGTTATAGTCTGACTGGCATATTAAATCTTCTAAAGAGTACTTTTTTTAAATTTGATACTTGCCACTATCGTCATAGCATTTAAAGCTAGGAGTAATTGAATTGCCATTATTATAGTTTTTACCACATGATATAAGAATATTAACCTGTAAAAATCCTCCATAAGATGCTTTATTGGTAGACTCGCTCGGCATCATAGGTTCAAAAGCATATAAATTTAAGTTCATTAGAAAGCTTAATAATAGTATGGTTTTTAAATTTCATTTATATCCTTATATAAATTTATTAGTCAGGTAAATATCTTGATGTAAATTTATAAACATCTACACTACCATCCCTTTCTTCATATAGCCATAGTTCACAGCTATTTTTCAGGGCTTGTATCAAATAGTTGAACCAAAAGAGTATTTTTTATTTATCCATTTAAAAATCAAAATCATAAGGATAGTTATTTGCATCGTGGGTTATATATCTTATATTTTTTTCATATATTCTATGTCTTTTTAAAGGAGGCTCATAAATAAGAATACTCAAAATTGGTTCTTTCCATATATTAGTTATTGAGTCTGATATGTATGTATATTTGCTTTTCGCAAAATATTTTTCTTTACTAATTTACGGCAGTCTTTATTTAAAGAAATTTCTTAGGTATCGTCTTTTTCTCTAAGCTATCATAATAATCATCTATATAATTATCTGTTGCAAATGATAAATTTACAGCTATAAGTAAAGCCAAGATTATTTTTAAAGATTGTTTTTCATAAATATATCGCCTATGATTAGTCAGGTAAAGTCTAGACGTAAAACTATATACATCTACACTACCATCATATTCTTCATATAGCCATAATTCACAGCTTGATTTAGAATATTTATCAGCATGAAAAATGTAGTTGCACCAAAAGACTTTTTGTTGTTTAGCCACTTAAAATCAAAAGTCGTAACAAAAATTTTTATTACACTCTTTGTATTTAAGATTTTTTTAGATGTCCTATGTCTTTGATTGTTAGGTCGTGATCCCCATATAAATTTAAAATTGGCTTTTTCGTACATATTTAATATAGTAGTTTGACGATAAGAAACCTTGCCTTCATTCCAAATGTCTTTTTGATATTGTTTTGCAACCTTGACTCAAAAACTTTTTTTGGTATTGTCTTTTTCTCCCAGCTATTATCATAGTCATCTGTTGCAAATGATAAATTTACAGCTACAAGTAAAAGCTAAGACTATTTTTAAAGATTGTTTTTCATAAATATATCGCCTATGATTAGTCAGGTAAATTCTTGGACGTAAAGTTTATAAACATCTACGCTACCGTCTTTTTTCCTCATATAGCCATAGCTCACATATGTCTTCATAGTGGTTTCTAGCTTCTGAACTATAATATTGAACCAAAAGAGTGTTTTTTTATTTATCCATTTAAAAATCAAAGTCATAAGAATAGTTATTTGCGTCATAGGTCTTGTATCTTATATTTTTTTCATACGTTCTATCTCTCTAAGCTCAGGCTTGGGCGGGAAAAAAATATCATTAAAATCGGTTTCTTCCACATATTGGTTATTGTGTTTGATACATACGTATTTGCACTTTCGCAAAAATATTTTTCTTTACTAATTTACGGCAGTCTTTATTTAAAGAAATTTCTTAGGTATCGTCTTTTTCTCCAAACTATCATAATAATCATCTATATAATTATCTGTTGCAAATGATAAATTACAGCTACAAGTAAAGCTAAGATTATTTTTAAAGATTGATTTCATAAATATATCGCCTATGATTAGTCAGGTAAATTCCAAGATATAAAATGATATACATCTACATTGTCATCCTTTTTCCTCAAACAGCCATAACTCACAGCTATTTTTCAGGACTAGTGTCAAATAATTGAACTAAGAGAGTATTTTTTTATTTATCCATTTAAAAATCAAAGTCATAAGAATAGTTATTTGCATCGTGGGTTATATATCTTGTGTTTTTTTCATACGTTCTATATCTTTTAACTCTGGTTTTGGTGGGACAAATAATTTTTAAAACATAATCTTTCCATACATCTAATATGGTAGCACTAAGATAAGTATGCATGTCTTCATTCCAAATTTCTCTTCGCAAGCTTTTTTTACAATCTTTATTTAAAAACTTCTTAGGTACTGCCTTTCTTTCCCAGTCGTCATCATAGGTTTCTGTTGCAAATGATAAATTTACAGCTACAAGTAAAAGCTAAGATTATTTTTAAAGATTGTTTTTCATAAATATATCGCCTATGATTAGTCAGGTAAATTCTTGGATGTAAAGTTTATAAACATCTACGCTACCGTCTTTTTTCCTCATATAGCCATAGCTCACATTTGTCTTCATAGTGGTTTCTAGCTTCTGAACTATAATATTGAACCAAAAAGAGTGTTTTTTTGTTTATCCATTTTAAAATCAAAAATCATAAGTTAGCTTATTTGCGTTACGAGCTATATACCTTATGTTCTTCATACGCTCTATCTCTCTAAGCTCTGGCTCGGGAGGGAAAAAAATATCATTAAAAATCGGTTTCTTCCACATATTGGTTATTGTGTTTGATACATACGTATTTGCACTTTCGCAAAATATTTTTCTTTACTAATTTACGGCAGTCTTTATTTAAAGAAATTTCTTAGGTATCGTCTTTTTCTCCAAACTATCATAATAATCATCTATATAATTATCTGTTGCAAATGATAAATTTACAGCTACAAGTAAAGCTAAGATTATTTTTAAAGATTATCCTCATAATATTTCTCCAAAAAGTATTTTTTTGTATCCTTCCTTTAGTATTTCCAGTGGGTCTGCTAGGTCTTTACGTCTTTGAAATTTATTATTCGGGTCGTTTCTAACGGTTAAAGGGTCATCTTTGTTAGTGCCATTTGTAAAATACTCAAAGTGAAGCATGGTAACTATATTATCATCAACAATACCAGGATGCTTCCCATTATTGATCATAAATCCTGCATATCCTATAACCTGACCTTTTCGCACCCTATCGCCCGCTTTTTACTTTTTACTCTTGAAGGATCAACCTCGCCATATCTTATTATAAAGCTACCAAATTCTACCGTGTCGTATTGTATCGTTATGTGGTCGGTTTTATAGTAAAAATTACCAGTCTTTATTACTTCGCCATCAGCTATAGATACTATCTCTACATTTGATGTAAATGCTAATTCATTTGCATTAGTTCTAGGCGGCATATCTGTATATAGATCTCTTGCGGCGTGTTGCCTTTTACCGTTGTTTCTATCTCTGCCAAATATCGCTTGGCTCTCGCCATCATCACCCAGCATAAGCGTCCAGTCATACTTCATGCCTTTGTCGTTTTAAAGGTTTTATCTTTAGCGGGAAAACTATCTCATTGCTCATCTCTACTTTTTACTAAGACTTCTTCATCCCCATCCACCCACATACCCTTATCTACTCTTGTTATACTCTTTGACTCGTTAAACGAGCTTATGAATTTATCCATATTGTCTTTTACTTAGTAGATTGATGCCGTATTTGGCATCTTGGTTTATGTTTGTTTGATCCGTTTGGGATTGGGCTGGGTTTTGTATTGCTTTTGGTTTTGAATATTTGACGGATTTTTCTTCGTCTATGTAAATTTGATAGTTCTTGTTTGTCTTCTCATCGCTTTTTTTAGCTCTTTACTTAGTTTATCGTCCTCATATATCTTTTATATCTTGTGCTTGATCTATGTTTTTGTTTATGTAGTAGTATCCGTCTTTTTATGTTTTTTTACTCTCTTCTTTGCTTTTATTTACTAAGATGTCATCATGTCTTAGGCTAGCTTTTAAATACCTTTTCTTTTATAGCATGCTCAAATTCATATATGAGTACTCTATCGTCTTTAAATTTAATATATAGAGGTATCTTTATATCTATCCTTATATGGTTTTTTTACCATATACGCTTTTGTATTCAAATTTATCCTTCTCTCCTTCAAGATATGCAAAAAAATACTATAGTATGACCACCTTGCTTTTAGCTTGTCTAGGTCATCTTTTTTTATAACATCTGAAAATTTTTAAATGTTATCTCTTTACCCTTTTTTTATCTTTTTAGCTCTACCACGTCTTTAGGATTTGACTTTGATACTTCGTTATACTCTACGGTTTTTTTATTACCTTATATCCCCATACTACCTCTTTATACTTTTTTTGTTATCGTTTCCCTGTTCGTCTTTTTTTCTTCTTGTTTGTATATAGCTTTTTAAAGTTATGTCTTCATTTGTTTTTAAACGGATACTCGTTATCCGAGATAACGTTTATTATATTATTAGTTATATCTCTTAAAGAGGTTTTTTTCTTAGGTAGCAAAAAGCTTTGATTGTTTTTTTATCTTTATAGCTTAGAGATATTACCGCAGTATCCGAGCGTTTATGTATATCTTTGGTGGTATGGGTTTTACTTAGGTCGTTTGAATATATTATGAGCTTGGTATCTTTTTTTGTTATCCGTATCTATAGGGATATTAAACGTAGCCGTATATGAGTTTTTAAATAAGGAGTCTTGGTTTTTTACCAAAGACGAGCTTTGGTATGCCGTTTTATTAGAGCAGTTATGAAGATATACCTTATCTATATCGGTAGCCTCTCCGTTTTCGTTTTTCGATGATGAGATCTTGCAAGGTAAGGGTGAAGTTTGAGCTTGAGTAAGAAGTAGGCACGGCTTCGTTTCCGTAAGCAAGAAGAAGCTTCATATCAAACATACTTGAAGCCTTATCGTCTCTAAGGGTAAAGTTGTTTTCTTTAGCGAAATTTAAAAGGGTGAAATTTAGATAGTTAGGACTATGGGACGAGGTTTGATTTGAGGCTGAATTTGAGTCGTTGGAACCTGGGTTGCCGCTTTGTTTAAAGCAACTCATCTCTATCATGCCATCTTTTAGCTTATACTCTATCTCTTCTTCATCCTTTTCATCCTTTCTAATAGACGTAAAGTACGGGTTTTTTTCGGTTTGGTTTTTATCGTTTTGAAGAATTTTTTTGTCTTCTTTGCTATTTGCCTCGCTCTTGTTTTTCGTTATCGCCGTCATCTTCGCTTCGGTAAAGAGTTACCGTATCGCTTGAAGCGAATTTACCCGTAAAAAGGATCAAGGGACTCGCTACTTGTTTTAGCGTTTTTTAAATTTTATCTCTTCGGTAGTAGAGACGCTTGGACTTTGGGCGGTATGATTGGTATTTGGGTTTTCATAGGGATTAAATATAAAATCCGTAAGCAGTAGCTCGCATAAATTTACCTTACCGTAGTTAGCCCTGCTTGGATTTAGCTCTTTTTGGATTTAGCTCACTACAATCAAACGGGGTTTGGCTAGCTAGCACTATGGTAAAGTCGCTCTTTTTAGGTTGGAAAAATCTTAATAGGAGTAGCGGTTTTAATAGGGCAAAGTATGAGTATATTTTCTTGTTTATATAGCTCTTCCTCTCTTTTTCTTAAGAGCTTGTTTATCCTTGAAGCGTTAGACCCGGCTGCTAGGGTTAGGTTTATGCAGTAGATGTTTTTCTAGGCTAAAGGTTTTTAGAGGTATGAGAGCTTAAGAGAGAATTTAGCTTGTCCGCAAAAAGGCTTAAACAGTGCTTCTTGTTTTTGAAGCGGCGGATGCGTCGCCCGGTTCTGCGCCGGATTTGCTTGGACTCGGCTTTACTCTATTTGTCTCGTAGGTTTTTATAAACTCCAGGCAGGTAGCTTCTTCTACGCCTTCTTTGTCTCCTTCGTCTTTTTTTAGGGTATTTTATCTTTGTTACGTTTAGATGGCTAAATACGTCTATACACTCTCTAAATCCGATATGCTCCGTACCGACGGAGGTTAAATTTGAAGCGCTAAAGCCGGTTTGGTTGCCTAAAGAAGAATATAGGTTGTTTAAATTTTTCATTATATGCGTCATGCTCGAAAAAGACCGAATCCGGTTGAAATCTTCTCTCTTATTTTTATCGAATTTATCATCCCTTTTTCCGTCAAAGCTTTCATAAGCTAGCCAGTACCAAGCTCTAAAACGACTTTTAGTCTTGACGTAAGTTACCAAAGACGGATTTAGTTCTTTTTTATCGCTAAGATAAAGAAGCGCCAAAAAGAGCTACGTGTTCTTTGCTGGGAGTTATTGATTGCCCGCTAGGCAAGGCGGCTTGGTTATTGCTAGAGGCGGCAAGCGCGACTTCTCCTAATTTTTTTAAGAGGAGAGCCGCTTAGCTTTTTTTATCTATCTCCTGAACGAGGGGTTTTAACTTTTGTTCAAGAATAAAGCATTTTTTTGATCCTCGGAGGTAAATTTAAACTCAGGCAAAGAGTTTCTAGACGAAGATTTTGAAACCTTTTTTGAGTCCTCTGCGGCTTTATTTATGTTTTTCATAAAGCAAGGCGGCGTTTTTCCGATCCTGATTTTTGTTTCGTCCGGTTTTAAAATCCGCTATGGCTTTTTTTAACCGCACCGATAAAGCTCCTTGTTTTTCTCTTTTCCGTAAATTTGATCGCATATCGTATCGATATCGTCTTTTAGACTAAAGCCGTAGCCTATAAACGGTTTGTCCTCTAAAAAAAGATATTATTCGTATCGACGGAGTCTTCGTATCGTAGTTTTATAAGCTCTATTAAATCTTCTTTGAAAATTCGTATGGTTTCTAGGGGTTATCGGCACAAAGCATCCTTGATCGCTTTTTTAGGGTATTTTATCGCAAACTGGAAAAAAATATTCAATAATACGCTTTAAAGTAGTATAGGTTAAAGCGATATATGCAGTAAAATAAACAACCTATACAATGGGAAATTTTGTGAGGTAGGCCGTATAGCCATTTTAATTACTAATCTTGACTTTAAAAACGTATCCGAATATAAGCTAGACGATAAAGTATTGAGTGTTTACCCATAGAGCTTACTAGTGAATTCAAGCCGACTTTACATCAATGCTACCGAATTTGGCGCAAAACAGCATAAGCTCTCTACCGTTTTTTAATTCACTTTTTAAAGGTTGCCACGGCACATTAGCCTTTTGGCGTAGCTTTATCAACATCAGTGCTTGATGTTGAGCAAATATAGTGCCGTATCATACATAACGCACTCGAGTACATCCGCTTGACCTACTCTACGTTTTTGGCTTCAACCTAGAACCTTGGCTTCGCCAAATGCTTTACAATTTTTTGTTTGCGTACAAATACAAAAACTACCACACGGAACCAATAGTAATATCGTCAATCTCGTAGCCGTCATCTGGTAGCATGCATTAGACAACGCATACTACCAGAGTTAGTAATGGTTGCAATTAGGCACATATTTAAGTATGTTTTTGGTTGCTTTTACAGTTATTTTTTTCAGTTACGTTCGAAATGCGTTTGGGTTGATTTTTAAGTTAACCGCTGTCAGATTTTTGAGATACTTGCTTTTTGCATTCCAGTAGCACCAAAAATGTTTAGTAGGTTTTTGTATTATGACTGTGCACTTTTTTTGTTCTTTTTTTGAAATTTTATCACATTTACCAAATATACTCACTAAGTTGCGATAGTAGTTCCAAAAATAAACTAATTTAGAAATTTATATCCACACTACCGCATAGGGCGAATTTGTTATGATATAAAAAAATATAAATTTAAATGCCGCCGATGAACAGGTGCTACTCTCAATTAAATTAATTCTATAAAAATATATAAAATAATATAATTTTTTTATATATTTATCTTGACAACTAAATTCAAATTTGATATACTTGCCATTATGAATAAATTATTATCAATCGGACAGGCAAGTAATGTTCTTGGTGTTACTATTCAAACTCTTAGAAATTGGGATAAAAAGGGTTTGTTAAAGCCTGATGAGCTTACTCGTGGCGGAGAGCGCAGATATAAACTAGAAACGCTTAAAAAAATATAAATCGCAATATAGTATTTCGTAACGACAATCTAAAAACAATCGCCTATGCAAGAGTAAGTTCTCATGATCAAAAAGATGATTTAATCCGTCAAGTTCAAATTTCTAGAACAGTATTGTTCTAAACAAGGCTTTGATTATGAGATTATTCAGGATTTAGGTTCTGGAATGAACTATTACAAAAAGGTCTAACAAAGCTTTTTAAATTTAATATTAGACGGCAATGTAAAAAGACTTGTTTTTAACTCACAAAGATAGATTATTAAGATTTGGAGCAGAGCTTGTTTTTTTCTATTTGCGAAGCTAAAGAGGTTGAAGTGATTATAATAAATAAGGGCGAAGAAAGCGTTAAGTTCGAGGAAGAGTTAGCCAAAGACGTTTTAGAAATCATCACGGTCTTTTCAGCTCGTCTTTATGGCTCACGCTCAAAGAAAAACAAAAAATTGCTTGATGAAATGCTTCTGCTTTGCAGTGATGTGAGCGAAAGCGAAACGAAAAGAGATAGTTAACAATAGCGAATAGTCAAATAGCACCTAGCAAAGAGGATGAACTTCTAACTATAAGCCATAAAATAGAATTAATCCCAAATAATAAAGCTATTACTCATTTTAAAAAAAGCTTTTTGGTTGCTCTCGTCTTGCATATAACTGGGGATTAGCTAAATGGCAAGAGTATTATAAACAAGGTATTAAAAAGTCTCACTTAGAACTTAAAAAAAGAATTTAATGCCATTAAAAAGAGCAGTATCCGTTTGTCTATGAGGTAAGTAAATATGCTACCCAGCAACCATTTGTTAATCTAAATTTGGCTTTCAATAAATTCTTTTAAAGACTTAAAACAAGGCAAGATAAGCTATCCAAAATTCAAAAAAAGAAAAAAAGAGAATTTCGGCTCATATTATATCGGCGGTGATCAAGTCGTAATCAAAGACGAAAGGTATTTAAAAGTTCCAAATTTCGGCAATGTAAAAAAATGCGTGAAAAGCTAAGATTTAAAGGAAAAAAATAAACTCTGTAACCATTTCTTGCAAAGCTAATAAAGTCTTATGCTTCTTTTAGTTTGCAAATAACCAAGGACGAATATAATGATACGCACAAGATAAACGTAAATTGTAATGATGATGTAGTAGGGATTGATTTAGGGATAAAGGAATTTATTAGCTTATCTAATGGCTTGCAAATAAAAAGCACCTAAGCCATTAGATAAGTTTAATAGACTTTTAGTTAAACGTTCAAGGCAATTAAGTCGCAAACTTCACGCAAAAACCAAGCAAGAAGTATTACAAGGCATAAAAAAAGTCGAATAACTATTTAAAAAGCATCACAAAAGCTTAATAAACTACACTCTAAAAATTTCAAACATAAGGTCTGATTTTTTTACACAAATTATCAAGTTTAATAGTAAGAAAATTTTACTTACGTAGGACTTGAAAGCTTAAATACGCAAGGTATGATGAGAAACCATAAATTAGCAAAAAGTCTAGCCGACGTTAGTTTTTACGAGTTTAATAGACAACTTGAATATAAGGCAAGTTACCAGGAACGGCAAATTTATAGAGTGGGTAATTTTTATCCAAGTTCAAAAACTTGTGGCAATTGCGGAAGCATAAAACAAGACTTAACTTTAAAAGATAGAGTGTATAAATGTAGTAATTGCGGAAATATTATAGATAGAGATATTAATGCAAGTATAAATTTACACAAATTCGTAAATAAATCAGTAGGATTAGTTCAGTCCGAATTACGCCTATGGACTTGACGGCTCTGTTAGATGATTTAGCAATAAATCAAATAGCAACTAGCAAGGTTGAAGTAGGAATACAACAAAGAATTCTATTTATAGATTATTATAGCTATTTATAGTATTTGATAGGTTTGTAGGAACGGAAAGATAACGCAAGAGGAGTTAGGAGAAAATTCAAGAAAAACTCGGACTACTTTTGGGGAATTTAATATATGGATGTTTAAGATTAATGCGCTATGATTTTTATAAAGGCAGGGGTAAAAATTTATCTTTATTTTTTTGGAGTGGTATAATTTATTAAAATGCATTAAAAACCTCCTCAAATTACTTTAACGCATTGCCGCCGATATGTTAAAAATTTAGTATTTTTCTTAACATATTATGGAAGACTTGTGTGCTATAGTACTAGTCCGCGTTGTAATATTTCAAACAACTTTAAATTTACAAAGTAATTTATACGACCGAGCTTTACGCATTTAAATGCTCCCTAGTTTTTTTCGCGAATTTTAAGATATTTAGAAGCTGTTTGTCTAGAGATATTTAGTTTTTTTCTCCACCGATTCTATTTTTTTGTATACGGGTATGAAAAAAAGTAACTCCACAAAGTCTTTACTATATACACCTCGCTCTTTTTTTCCTGCAAGAGCTCGCTCAAATTCTCTTATGGCATCGTCTATCTCTTTTATGAGCGTGACGGATGCCTCTGCAGTGTGCTCTATGCCGTTTAGCATATACTCTATCCAAGCACTCCACTCGCCGTTTTTGCTTACATTTTCCAAAAAGCTCGTAGTATCTGGATTTGTTTTTTTATGATATAGGCACTCAGATATAAAAATCGGCAAATCAAGCAGCTTTTTTTGTGCGTTAGATATAAGACGTTTATGATGCGCCCAGTTCTACCGTTTCCGTCATAAAAACGGATGTATGGTTTCAAACTGATAGTGGATAACGGCTAGTTTAATTAGTGGATCAAGCTCATCTAAGTCATCGTTCATATACTTTTTCTAGTGCCATTAATTTATTTATGTCATCTATATGTTGCGGCGGTATATGCTTTATCTCGCCTGTGGTAGGATTTTTAAGCATAGTTCCGCTTTGGGTGCGAAAGCCTGCATTACTACGCTGCAATCGTTTTTTTGAATCTCTAGTATATGACGAGTTAAGAATAGATTATCTTTTTTATAAGCGAGTAGCCCTTTTTTAAGGCTATTTCGTAGTTCATAACCTCTTTAGCGCTTTGTGCGATTTTTGGTTTCGTCTATTTGCGCTAAAAAATAGCTCATCGTGCGTCGCGATAATGTTTTCGATCGCACTTGAATCTTTTTGCCTCTTTGAGTACTAGAGATTTATCAAAATATCATGGTTCGGAATGGTTTTTATAAAACCGTTTAGTTCGCCTAGTTTTTCTTGAGGCTCTATTGAGTGCTTTATAAAGTTTGCTCGGTAGGCTTAAAGTCCAGCGGAAGCTCTTGGGGTATCAAATTCTCTTTTTTTGGGTCATGTTCTTACTCATACTTTTTTTAGTAGTGTATCAAAAATGGGTTAAAATGTGGATTTAATTTAGCGTAAGGCATTCTTTGTGCGAAGAGTAGTGTAGGGGCGGTTTGTTTTGTTGCTTGTTCAATAAATTTAGGGCTAAACGCAACTAAAGCAGATTTTTCTTTTTATCGGTTTTTAGCAGAATTTGATAGAATTCTTTTCGTATCTTTACCGTTATTATATCTAAGCCCTACTTTGATTTATTCTTGAGTTTTTAATGTTATATTTTTTTGAGATATGTTATTATAAAAAAATATTGTTGATAAGATTGATATGGAGCTGAATAACTTGTTATATAGACTAATTAAAAATTATTTTTATTACTTTTTAAAAAAATCAGCCGCTGGATATACAAATAGCTTTTTGTTTTGTTTTTTTAGCCGGAGCTTTTTTTGTACTCTTTATTTTATGCTTGCATATTTTTTTACTGACGCGATGGATATGGCTCAAGCTACCGGCGGCGTGATCATATGCTCTTTATCGGCTTATGCGCTATTGCATCTCAGCGAAAGACATATTCCGCTCCACATCAAATTATTTTTTTAGTTTTGCATTTGGTTTTTATAACCATAGGCGTTGTTATGCCGTTGCTTTGTTTTTTTACTGAAAGGTCATAGTTTATAAGGGGTTGCTGGCCGAATTTCTAATACATTTATTATTTTTTTAGTTTTTACGCCAGTTTTTGATATTTGACTTGTTCTTGCAGTAGGTTTTCGTATTCGCAAAGCATGTTATAAAACGTTGCTTTTTTTAAGTCCCGATGCGCTTATAAATTCTTTTTGACGTTATCTCTTTGTTTTGCCATTTTTCATAAAGCTCAGACCAGTTTTGCGGAAAAATGAGTTTATTTCGTCCAACGCTATAATTTTTATCTAGTGCCGATAGAGAAATCTTTTCATTTTTTGCTAGTGTATACAAAGTTTGCAACACTGCCATATTTACGGCAGTGTTGGCACCATCTTTATAAGTTGGAGTAAGGTCGTATATAAATAGTAGAAATTTCTATTGTCTATGAAAAAATTACTAGCTCACTAGCAACTAAACTTTGCGATAATGCAAGGCTAAAAATACCCCAAACTACGAGAATATCGCTCCTTTTTCAAGCTTTTTTTAAATGTTGGTATTCGTTAAAAGAGCGCGTACTTTCACTTATGATCGCTATCTCGCCCGTTTCATTTAAATACCGCAAGACGCTTTTAAGACCTCTTATATCATCATTTTGCTTAGCATAAATGTAAAGTTCTCATCACTAACTCCAAGTAAAAACCAAAGCCTCCAAATTTTATACCCAGTCGTTTTTCCAGCTCTGCTCTGTCTAAGATCAGCTGATTTTTATCTTTTGTGCTTAGAATTTTAGCTTTCATCTCAGCGGGCAGAGTATTTGCCCAATTTTTACACTTATTTTTTTACTGTCGCTATCCGTGCTTAACTCTATCGTTACCTGTTTTTTATATATCTTAAACGCACTTTTATTATGTTTGTAAAATTCGGCGATCTCATTAAGCGAATCTTGTGCTATAAAACCAGCATTAACAGAATAATCAGCATTAAAACTAAGCGGCCTCATATAGCTAGGTATAGCATATCCAAAGTCATCTAAAATTTCAAGCAATACTTTTGACGAAATCAACATCACATCAGGGTACCAGGTATCTTCTAAACCACCTTGTATCATCGTGTCTAGTAGATCTGAGAATTTTAGGTAGTATTCTGTGCAAATACTCCCTATAAAAGTGCGTTACTTAGACGACTGATGATTGCGTTGCCCCTGCCCTTATATGCATTTTGATCGATATCGCTTGGCAACGCTCCTTCAAATCTTAAAAATATCATACGCTTTCTAAGCGTCTCATCAGGGTCAAGCGCATCATTCGAAGCAAAAACTATCATCGGTTGATCTTGTAATTGATTTGTCTCACATTCTTCCGAGTTTTTAATAGTGCCTTTTGAAAACCCAATATAGGCGTTGTCAATTTCGTCTATAAACACGGGCAAGGAACTATATCCTGCTTGTATATCTTTTTATAAACGTACTTTTTGCAGCTTTTTAGTGTTTAAATTTACAAGCCTTTTTCCCGCTCATCATCTTTAAAATAGCTGTGATAACAAAGGTCTTTCCGCAGTTTGCAGTGCTTGAAACAGCTAGTAAAAACATAGGCAAGCTTGTCGTGCTTATGTTTTTAAGATAGGCAGTACAACGAATTTTAGCATGAAAAGGCGAGGCAAATACCGCATTTAAAAGCTTAAAAATGCGTATGTTTTATCTTTTCTGTATCGCCAACGAAATCATTAAAATTTTCAAGAAGCGACAAAAGCTCATCTATATCTCGCCTAACTCCATCCAAGCTCGGCTCTAAATTTAACTCTTCGTCATCTATAAATGCTCGTAAATTCTCGTAGTCAAATTTTAAACGCGGGTAGTCTGCCTGCGGATTTAGATTTTTAGCCTTTAAGCTCTCCTTATTTAAATTTAACTCAAATTTCTTAAGAGTTTTTTTGGCGAAAATTTCAAAAAGCCCTTGTTTGTTTTTTTAAATTTGTATCACCCACCAAAACATCATATTTGCCTTTTTATTTTTTTCATAATCTATCGCGTATCTAACGCTATCGGGCTCTATGTCTTCACGCATGTGTTCTAAAACTATAACTTCGTTTTTCTCTTTGATCTCTTTTATGATTGCGTTTGATTCAAATATATTATCGGTATGCTTTTGTAGCGATCACGTCAAGAGGAAGTGGCTTGCAGCATGAATAAAACGTGTCAAATCTTTTACTATACTCATCAAAGCAAAACCGCGTATCATCATATGAGTCATACTCCATTTGACTGCCATCCCAAGCTCTTGTGCTCATATTTGCAGATGAGCTTATTACGCGCGTAGCGCCATTTTTAGAGTTGCTTAGTATATAAATTTTGCGGTGATCGATACACGCAAGCGGCACGCGAAAATCAAGTCTTTGCTCCCTCATCATCTCTAATAATTTTTCACATTTACCAACCTCTTTAGCTGCAATCTCTACATCCGCAAGCGCTGCGGCAAGAAGCTTTTGCATCGCCATATCTTTTTGGGTAAAGAAGGCTCCTCCAATTATCACCTTTGCATTTGCGAAATTTTCAAGTAGCTTGTCGATAAATTTTAATTCATATGAAAAAAAGTTATCGCCTTTATCGTATCATAACCGCCAAAAAAAGCTCTTCGGTGGACAAGTAATCAACGCCTATTAGCTCGTTTTTTTGAAACAACATAGTTTTTCGCCGTTAGGCTCTCTAAACACATTTCGCTCATAACGCATAGTTTTTTTCCTTTGTCTATAAATATAGATTAATTTTTGGACATTATACAATTTTTTTGAGAATCTGTCAATATTAAAGAGCAGAAAAAAATAGTGAAATAACTTTAAGTACTAAATATGCTACAATTACCATAATAAATTTAGCAATGTACAACCACCTCAAGGCATTTTTTATGAATAATATTTTTAAAAATTTACAACAACGACGATTTTGTCAGGATTTTAGAAGTATATGCCGTGGGCAGAAGTGAAACATATTATTTTGAATATGAAAAAGAGTGGTTAGAAAAAAAGGCTTTGAAATAGATCCAAATTGCAACTGCAAACCACCCAGTTTGTATCCAAAAATCTATGGGGAGCGTTTTGCGATATAAGCCCAGAAAGATGGGGACGATTAATACAAAAACGAAAAAGCTGGTAGCGAACTTACAGAGAGCGAGTATATGCTAGGAGTAAGTGACTATTTTCGTATAGGCTCACTTAGAATAAAAAAAGAGAACGAATTGTATCTGCTACAAATGATATACCAAAAGCTAACTCACATTAGCGAGCTTTGCATATCATCACAAAAGAATTGAGCGTGGCGAGAGTTTAGAAAGTGATATTAAAATTTATTTGCTCTAGCGGAAGTTTGGGCGGTGCTAGACCAAAGGCAAGCGTATTAAAAGACAATGAGCTTTACATAGTCAAATTTCCGTCCATAAAGGATGAATATAGGCACATTCTCGTAGCGAAAAGACTATGCTAGATGTTGCCAGTGTTGCAAAAATAAACGTATGTCAAAGCGAGCTTTTTGAAACGGCAAAAGGCACGGCTTTACTTGTCAAAAGATTTGACAGAAACGCAGGTAAAGGAATACCCTATAAATCAGCTATGACCTTGCTTGGGGTTAGAGATGGCGATGAAAGCAACGATAAGAGTTACTGCGATCTAGCTAGCGTGCTTGATAGTAAAAACAAAAAAAGAACTTTTTTTCGACGTATGGTTTTTAATGGCTTATTTGGCAACACGGACGATCGCTAAGAAATCACGGCGTGCTATATGATGAAAAAAACAAAAAAAGCTGGAATTTATCCCCTGCATTTGATATAACACCAACAACTATAATTTACTCAAAAACAAAACCATGCTTTAAATTACGTGGATTTTTCAAAGCTTGCCCTCAGTCCAGCTTTTTTTACGAGATAAAAATCAAAATGTGATATAAATGACAGCGAGTTCAAAGAGATTATCGCAGATATGTTAATGGCAAGAGGTAAAGTTGAAGAGATAGCAAAGCGAAATAAAATAAATAACGATAACTTAAAAATGCTAAGAAATAACTACGATCACGAAGATTTTACAAAAAGCTAAAAGAATTTCTAGTATAGAGTGGTAAAGTATATAAGCCGAGGCCAACCATGAAAAAAATCCACAAGACTACATCGACCCACTAAACGACGAGCTACCGCCTGAAAAATATATCCATTATAGTAGGAGTACGCAATACTCCGCCTAAATTACTAACGTTTTCGTAAATTCACGACCTAAAAAAATTAAAAAAATCAAAAAAAGATTTTTTTAATAAAAGATGTTTTTTAATTTTTGGAGACCCTAGCGGATTTCAAAATCTTTTACGGAGGACGGCGATCGCACTCCCCATACCCCTATGACGCTTCATTTTTTTATTTTTTTAATCAATACTACTATTAAAAAAATAAAAAAATGAAGTTAAAAACCCAACAGAGGTAAGCAATGAAAAAAAGAGGGAAAAAAACGATTACAAAGATTCTCAGGATGACGCCTGGCGAGCATGATAAAAGTACTAGCTAAAATTAGCGAATTAGGCGGTATTACCTTTACAAAAATATGCAATGAGCTCTATGCTTTCCCGCCCTCTTACAAAGACTCCGATCACAAGAGAATTGGTTCTAGAGCTTTCAAGGCAGGGCAATAATCTAAACCAGATATCTCGCAACTTAAACCAAGGAAAGCCCCTAGATAGAATAGCGCTTGCTATAATCAACGAGTCGCTGGAGCGTTTAAACGCTATTTTTGATCTCTTAAGCAAACAAGACAAAGAGCAGAGATGATAGTTAAATTTCTACCGACAAAAAAACGGTGGCGGGCTAGGGCAGAGTAAATTATTTACTAAACGAGCGTCAAGAACAAGGCACTGCGCGCGTCCTAAAAGGTAGCGAAGCTCAGGTCAGAACTCTTATAGCTCAAATGCCCTATAAGCAAAAAACTTGCTTTGGAGTTTTGTCGTTCAGTGAGCAGGCAAATTCTATCAGTGATGAAATAAAACAAGATATTATAAAAAAGACTCAGAAAGGGCTTTGCTTGGAGATTATATGAAAGACCGTGTCGCCGTGCTGTGGGTAGAACATAGCGATAAGCACGGACGACTCGAACTTAACTTCTTAATCCCCAAGATCGATTTAATAACCGGCAAGAGCTTTAATCCATACTTTTGCCAAGCGCGATCAATTTAATATCGATCTTTGGAAACGAACCATAAACGACGAATACGGCTTTACCAGTCCAAACGACCCGACAAAGCAGCAAAACATCCGTATCGATAAAAAAAGACTTGGCTCACTACGATACGGTCGCACAGTTAGATAAAACTCTAAAAGAGTTAGTGGCGCAAGGAGCCATCAAAAGTCGTGCCCATATGATAGAACTTTTTAGGGGCTAGCGACTATAAGGTTACTAGGCAAAACGAAAGCGGAATAAGCATAGTATTACCCAATCAAAAAAAGACCCAACAGAATGAGAGGAGGAATTTATGACGGACGGTTCACAGATATTGATAAACTTAGCGAACTCGGCGAAAGCGAGTCAAAAAGAATTAGAAAATACGTTGATCGAGATACACAAGAAGAGTGTCGATACAATAGAGAGCGAATTAGCGAAAATATACGAAGAAGAGATCAGCGAAATAAAAAACGATACAAAGAAGCAACTCTTGGAGATCGTTTCCGAAATGAAGCAGACCAAAGAAACGATATTAAACGAGATGAAGCCTGCTATAATACAAAGATTATTGAGTGGTATGACGGCAATAATCTTGATTATCGGGTTAATAGTAGGATATTTAATCAACTTTTTGATCTACGACAAACGCATAACGGACTACCAAACGCAAAACTCGAAGCTACTAGCGAGCAATCAAGAGTTGCAGAAGTGGCAGATTCCAGAGAATTTAAAATACGAGGAAACGGACAGCAAAACGAACCGAGAGTCTCGCTACATAATTTTGCCCAAATCAACGCACAATCTAACGGATGGGACGATACTTTATCAAATTTACAACGGGGGATTATAGGTGACGAAACTGCAGACCGTATTATTAGACGAAGTAGAGAGATTACAAGAAGAAATTCTGAGATTGCAGAACGAGATAAAGAGCAAGCAGAGCGAGAACGACGAGTTAGCACAGAAATATGAAAAATTGCAGAAAACAAAAGCAGCGCTTTACTACGAGGACTTAGCGAACAAATTCACGCAAGAGTTAGAGAATATCTTATCGGCGCACAAGAGCGAATTAAACCTAAGCGAGAACAAATTAGAAAGCTTTAGAGAGCGAACAGACGCAAATAGAAGCTATCAAGAGCAAATTAAATCAGCTCTTAACGAGTGGAGAAAGCGACTACTCGGCGACGGAATACCGGGAATTATTAAGCAAATACGAGAGCTTGCAAACAAACTACGAATTGTTAGAAAACGAATTAACGACCATAAAGACGATATTGAAAGAGAGTTTGGAGGATATGAAAATAGAATTAAACACAATATACGACAAGCTAACGAGCGATATGGCGCAGCATTTAGAGAGTGCTTGGAGAGCGAAACTAAAAAGAGCTTCTAGCGCTTGTGGATCTGAAATTGAGCGAGAACTAAAAAAACCCGAACGACAAAAAAACTAGTAGAGCTTAAAAAGGCAAAAAAAGAGCTTAGCTTGGCAAGGACGCGTTAATCGCTAAAAAAATACATAAAAGAGCTACCGACGCGTCGGCAAAATTTGATATGGCGTTTTTATGGTTTTAGTTGGATATATTTAGGAAAATGGTTATGAATCTATATAATATTAAGATTTTTTTATAAAAATCGGCAAGGCTTTCAAAATGAAAAATCCTCCATGCAACAGATTTACATTACAATAAATCGTGGTTCAAATTTATCAAGAATCTTGAATCAAATTTACGACATCGTTTGCATAACAGGAGATTTTATCGACGCCTTTGACCAGACTGGAATAGCTCCTCAGATCGCTTACGTTAGTGAATGGCTTGCAAGTTTTAATAAACCTGTATTTGTTTGTAGCGGCAATCACGACGTAGGGCTGGCCTACGAGCAAGAATGGTTAAACGATATCCCAAATATTTATGCCGATAACGCCGTAAAAGAAATAAACGGAGTAAAATTCGGCTGCGCTCCTTATCTCAAGCCCGATTACGCGAAATTTGCCCAGTGCGACGTTTTACTTTCGCATGTTCCGCCTGCTTACACGAAAGCTTCCGTTGGATACAGCGGCGATGATTACTGTAGCGAAAAGCTTTATAACGCTATCGGCAAACAAGTCATAACTCCAAAAAAACCCTTCTTTGCGGGCATATTCATAATCCTATAAAAAAAATATGTAGGCTAAAGCATACTACGATTTATAATCCTGGTTGTGATAAGAATTTGAAAGAGCCGAAGATTAGAGTCGTGGAGGCGTGAAGTATACTTTCGCGTCTTGCTCAAAAACTTGGCCAAGCATCATAAGAACGGATTGCCTAAAGCCTTGATATACCGCAAATAGTTATACAGCAATCCGTGAGCTAGCTTGAGATTTTAACGCCTAATTAAAATAAATATGCTACAATGAGTAAAAACTCGGCAAGGAGTAAAAATGATAGGAACTACAATCATTACTGAAGAAACGCCTCAAATAGCTCAAATCTTACAAAACGCGATACGAGAGATAAGAAAGCTAAGTCCGCAGGTTAGGGTCGAGTATATAGACTACGATAAAGAATATATTAGCAAGGCCGATGCCGATACGCTAAGAGAGCTTGTAGCCAAAAGACGACCGAGGGTGAGATAGAATATTTAAGCGAGAGCGAATTTAAACAAAGAACAAAAAGAACTCTTTATAAAACTAGGCGCTAATGAAAATCAAATACGCGCCTAAATTTAGTAAAGATGTCGATAACATCATTAATTTTATAGCTCTTGATAGCGTAGAGAGGGCTTTAGGATTTTATAACGACCTGATGGCGGAAATACAAAAGGTTGGCTATATGCCGTACAGTTTTTCGCAAGAATTTAATACTACACGACGAGAGCGTCCGAGATTTAATCTTTAAAGGCTACGTAATACCGTTTAGAATCGACGAGAAAAAAATCAAACTATAAAAATTCTATCTATATTTAAAAAGAAATATGCCGAATTTTTAGTTTCTTTAGATCAAGGCGAGACCAACCTAGTATACAAGTTTTGCTTTTACTATTTTTTTAAAAAATTTGTTTTTATAAAAAGCAGAATATATTAAAACCTTAAATAAAAAGAATAGCAGGGCCAAACCTTAAAAATACGGGTTTTATACGATTTTATATCGCATTTTCCTTTCATGAAATATAGCTTAAAGTTTGTAACAAATTTAGAAATTTATGTAGCAAAAAAATTTAAGCCGTTTGTAATTCCAGTATGTTTTTTATAAAAAAATCGCAAACAAAGAATCATTATTCTCTCGCAAATATCACGAACATTAAAAAAATAAGAATAGTGTCCTTAAGTTTTTAAGATTACAAATTTAAGATGTATTTTTTTCAGATTTTTAAAAATTAACCTCTGCTCAAGCGATAAAAAAACGCACTATACGCAATGGCTAGTATATAATAAAAATAATTTACAAATAGTTATTTAAGTATTATTGATATATAATCTCATTTTTTTATTTTTAAAATCAAGGGAGAATAATGAGACTTAGCATTTTTGCTTCAGTCGCTATTTTAGCTACTTTTGTCGTTGCAGACACAAAGACGGACGGCTACTCGGTGATGCTTCCAAGCGTAGAAGTCGAAGGCATTTCCGAGCAAGATAACCTAAAAGGCTATATACCTATGATAGCGCGGAAGTAAACAGAAACGGACTTAGCAACAAGCAAACACCTCAAACGATAGAAACCATCGATATCCAAAAAAATCGCAACTACGGCACGAACGATCTTTCAAGCATACTTGAAGGAAACGCAGGCATAGATGCAGGCTACGACATGCGCGGCGAGAGTATAAAAAAATAAGAGGCTTTTAGCATAGACGGCGGAGACATATATAGAGACGGCGTGAGAGACTCGGGCCAGATCAGGCGCAGTACCGCAAACGTCGAGCGCGTCGAGATTTTAAAAGGACCAGCTTCTATCCTATACGGCAGGAGCGACGGCGGCGCGGTCGTAAATTTAGTCAGCAAAAAGGCAAATTTTACCCCTGTTTATAAGGTCTCGGGCAGATACGGCAGCTGGAGCAGATGGGGGCTTGGCGCAGACGTAAACCACGCGGTAAATAATCAACTAGCCGTACGCCTAACTACCGACGGCGAGCGCGGTAAATCGTGGCGCGAAGGCATAAAAATATAAAGATACTATGATAAGCCCTAGCGTCATCGTAACCAACCAAGGCGGCGACGTAAGCTTTGAGGCGCAGTATACGTACAACAACGCCTGGCGAGTACCCGATAGAACTCCGACCAAAGCCGTCTACGATAAGCTAGGTATCGACTACAAAAAGGGCTTTTTCTCACGAGGGCGACTTCGTGGAGGATAGACTGCACTTTTTTTCGCACGGAGTTAAATGCCGAGCTAGCAAAAAAAGCTACATTTAAAATGGGTTTTTTGGATACAGAAAAAGCTAGCCAAAAACTTTCGATCACTTTTTGCGGGCAGTATCGTTAGCGGCAACAGACTAAGGCAAAACTACGCAAAGCAAGAGACGGATAACGAAACTATCTCAAACGCTTTTACGCTTACCAAAGAGCTAAATTTCGAGAGATTTAAGCACAACATTGCAGTCGGTTACGATAACAGCGTCGAAACCCGTCATCCAAGGCTCTGGTATAGCAGAACCCATATGCAAGATATCGATCCATACGCATCTAGGGGCAGCTGGGCGTCAAACAGAAACGTCCCGCTCACGACCGACAACAAACACCGCGCGATCAATCAAGGCGTGTTTTTCGAGGATCTAATCAGCCTTGACGACACGTATAGGTTGATGCTAGGCGGCAGGTTTGATTTTTATAAATTTAAAACCAGAAATATAAGAGGCCAAACAAACAGCTACACCGGCGACTCGTTTAGCCCGAGGGTCGGCTTTTTATGGGACTTTGCGACCGATCACACCGCTTACGTCTCGTATTCTCAGAGCTTTGCGCCCTACGGCGGCAGAGGCAACATCGGCATCAGCACCGAAGATACGTCAAAGCTGATCTAAAACCGCAAAACAACGTCCAGTACGAAATCGGACTAAAAAAAGCACTTGGGCGGATAATAAAGTAGCTCAAACATCGCGGTGTTTCAGATCGAACATAAAAAAATATCCGCTATCAGCCAGACCCTACGAACGACCCATATACTTGGGCGGTTCGCGGCAAAGAGCGCAGCCGCGGTATCGAGCTAAACGTGCTAGGGCAAATTTACGAGAATGTATACCTGCGCAGCTCGCTTGGCTACACAAACGCTAAGGTTACTAAAGACAACTCAAACCCGCTAAACGAAGGGCTTAATCTAAATGAAACCACGCGCTGGCAGGGCAACGTCTTTTTACGCTACGTAAATGCCGACAAATGGTACGTAGAAAGCGGCGTTACCGGCTACTCCAAACGCTACTCCTACTCTACTAGCGGCGGTAGAATCCAAGAACAACACTTGCCTGGCTTTGCCAGAGTGGACGTGAGTGCGGGATATAGCTCACCGAGCATGCGCAAATGACGCTAGCGATAAACAATCTCTTTGATAAAAAAATACTGGCGCTCAAGCTCGAGGCTGAGGCGACGAGAGATCGTTTATGGTGAATTTCCACTACAATTTTTTTAATTAAAATGTAAAAAAACGATAGGTTATCCTATCGTTTTTTTACTGATTTTTAAAAACCGCTTCATCCATCGCGCTCCAAAAGTTAAAAAGTTAGTGCCAATGACTTGGCTTTGACTGCGGGATAGATAAAATTTCAAATTTAACACCCTTTTTATAAGCTTTTAAAAATTGCCTCAAACCCATCTTATTAAATTAGCCATTTAGTCTTTGGCGGCAAATTCTATCTGTATACGATAATTAATATTAAATTTATTCCATATTAGTTATTATTCGCGAAGAAAGATTGATAACTTAAATTAATATTAAGTATTCCAAAGGATTTTTATATGATTGTTTCAAAGAATAAAGCTTTTTGCGCCTATCGTTTCGCTAGTGTGCGCAATAAATTTACAAGCCGTAGATAATATAAATTTAGAAGAGGTCGTAGTCACTGCCAGCGGTTTTTTTACAAAGTATTAAAAACGCACCCGCTAGCATATCAATCGTTAAAAAAATGACGACCTGGCAAAAGATAGCTTCACCTCGCTTCACTCTATCGCCTCAAAAGCCCCGGGAGTTAGCGTTATAGGCGGCGAGGACGGACCCGCCAGCGGTATTTCGATCCGAGGCATGGAAGGTTCGCAAACGCTAGTTCTCATAGACGGCAAGAGAGTAAATTCAAGCGCGGCCAATCCAAAAGGCGGTGCTGGCGATATGAACTCAAATTTTATCCCGCCGGTTGAGGCGATAGAACGCATCGAAATCATCAGAGGACCGATGAGCTCGCTTTACGGTAGCGATGCGGTGGGCGGAGTCATAAATATCATCACGAAGAAAAACTTCGATAGATTTAGCGGCTCCGTGAGTATATCCGGTATCGCGCAGGCTCATAGCGGCATCGGTTCGCAGCGCCAAGCGGACTTTTATCTTAACTTTCCGCTTCTTAACAAATACCTCGGTCTTCAGCTCTGGGGCTACAAAAAGTTACGCGACGAGGATAGCTATCCGGGCGGCTATCAAGAAAGCGATAAGAAAAAAACTTTAGCGCCAAACTATGGATCACGCCGGATGAATACAATAAATTTTATCTCCCTAGCCTCCCAAGAACGCCACGAATACTCTAGGGACCGTCGGCAAGACGGCAACCGTAAGGACAAACAGGCTGCTAAATAGCTACGACTACAAAAAAAGATAGCTACGGAGTAGGATACCTGGGAAATTTTGAAAGAAATTTAAATGCCGACGTGAGCTACATTTACGATCAGACGAAGCGAACGAGCCTCTTTGATAGCCCTAACGCCGGCTGATGTCAAGAACCACAACTTTAACTCCAAATTGGCACCTTCCTAGATTCGCATACGCTAACTTTCGGCTATGATTTCAGTAAGCAGACGGTTAAAACCACATTTATCGTATCAAATTCAAGTAGAAGCGTGCTGCGAAACCCGAAAGCCTACTCTATGAAAGAGCATGCGGCATTTTTTTAGAAGACGAGTGGGAGATTTTTAGACGACAAGCTTTATTTGACGCTGGGCGGCCGCTTCACTCATAACGATTTACTCGACGATCATCTCTCGCCGCGTGCGTATCTGGTTTATAATCTAACCGACAACTGGACGCTAAAAGGCGGCGTAGCGACAGGATATAAAACGCCGAACGTCAATCATATCTCGCCGGAAGTCGGCACCATACAAGGCGGCTGGAGGATCGTAGACTTTGGTAACGCAGACCTAAAACCCGAAAAAGAGCCTAACTTATGAAATCGGCGCTTACTACGATAGCGGCGACGATTTTTAGAGGTTCGGTTACTCTATTTAGAAACGAGTTTAAAGATAAAATCCTAGATACCGACGGTAGTAGCATAAACCGTATTCCGGCATTTGGCTCGTGCGCTACGGCTCCGCACGTAAACTGCCCGGGCTGGGGAACTTACTTTAACATCGACGGTGCAGACGTCTGGGGCATCGAGCTTAGCGCAGACTACGACATACTAAAAAAATCTAAATTTGCGTGGCAACTACACATACAACAACTCCAAAATCAAAACCGGCGACCCGACGATCAATACCCCAAACGGTCCGGTCAAATTTAGCCAGACCAATCTTGGCCGACTAGACGGCAAATCTCTGACTGCAACGCCCGAGCACGCGGCAAATTGACGCTAACGTATAAGCCTATCGCAAGCGTGAGCACCTTTGCCGGGGCAAACTACGAGAGTGAGCTAACTAGCGTCAAATTCGGTCCCGGCAATAAAGTAAGCGAAAACGACAAAAAGCTTTTTACCGTCGATTTGGGTGCCAGCTGGGAGGTAAATAAAAAGTTTAAGCTTAAAGTTTGACCGCCTACAATATCTTTGATAATATCCGCTACGACGAGGGAATGGCTGATGACGGCAACTACTACTGGTATCCTGAAGAGGGCAGGAGATTTTGGTTTAAGGTAAGCGCGAAGTGGTAAGGGTTATTAAATTATTTTTTTGGGAGCTTTGATTATGATTGGTGTAGCCAGCGCAAAGCCTACTCAGTACATAGAGCCGATAGATGAAAGCGTTTATCGGCTTTTTTTGATGTCAAATACTCCATACTAGAAAGTGCAGACGGAGAAATATATAAAATTTTTTTCAAGCCGTGCCGAAAAACCGCAACGTTTATCCAAAAAGCGATTTTTATGCTCGATGCAAATGCGCAATTTTTCCGTGTTGCTTAATTTATTTAAAGATTTTTACTTCAAACGACAATGTACCGCTTATCATAGGCGTCGGATACGATACGCCGCTAGCTTACGATACCGCAAAGGCGAACAAAGGACTTAACGCCGTTAGCCCAAGGCGGTGAATACGAGCAAGGCGGCAATGCGGACAAATTTTATAAACGTTATAAAAGAGCGGTTAATGCCGTTTGCAGACAAAGAATACGATATAAAAAAATAGCGAGAAAATATTTTACGGCCACTCCTTTGGCGGACTATTTTTAGTTTATTCGCTTCTACAAAACGACGGTATATTTGATGAGTTTTTTTATAGCCTCTCCGTCTCTTTGGTGGGGAGATTCTAAAATTCTAAAAAGACGCCTTAGATGGCGACGGCAAACTAAAACTTAAATTAAAGGCGAGTTTTATAAGACTTAGCGTAGGAGAATTAGAAAAAAAGAGCGGGCAAAACGGACAAAGAAAATATACTAAAGGCGGCCGATTTAGCTGAAATTCTAAAAAAAGTCGGGCGTCAAATACGAATTTAAAAATCTACGAAGGGCAAGGACACGGCGACGTAATACCGCTAGTGCTAAAAAGATATCGTAAATCATGTAAGCGAATAATTTAAACCCACAGATAGATATTGGTTAAAAAGATTTTTAGAGGTAATTCTTTTTTTAATATCTAAATTATGCCAAATACCGAACAAAAAGATAAAAAGTAAATTTCTACTACAAACTCTAATTTGCTTTTAATCTAATAAAAAAATAACCTCTACATAGGGACGATATGTTAATATTTATTTAGTAAACTCAAACGAGTTTGCCGTAAGGTCTTATCTGGCGGCCTATATTTTTTTCTTTGACCGAGCAAAAAGAAAAAAATATAAAAAAACTTAGACGAAAGCCTTATCAATCAAAAATGGTAAAAACGTCTAAGTTTTTTTAAAAAAAGCTTATCATACGTTATAGATAAAAATGGCGGTAAAGTACCGCTTCGCAAATGCTTCTATTTCATTCGACAATTATTATTAAATCTTTTTCTTTAATAATCTCCAAAAACCCCAAAATCGCCTTTTTGCCCGCCGCACGTATCGCTAGAGCCGATCAGCTCGCAGCGCGGCAGCATTTTTTGAAATGTGCAAGACTGCTTCAAACGGCGCTTCTTTGTCTTCTTTGGAGTGCCAAACGATAGAGTTTTTGCTCGATTTTACCGATCTCAAATCCCAGCGGGCGCGCCTGCATCCACGAGTCGAATCCGATGCCCTCGATCTGCGGCTCTACTAAACGCAGCATCGTAGGACTCGCGTTTGCATACATATTTTTTTAGTAGCCATCACGGCTTCGTCGATACTAGCGTTTCGTAAAAATCCGTAAATTTGCTCCAACTGAGCGCCGTTTGTAAAAAGCGGCAAAAGCTCTTTTAAAAGCGACAAAAGGGCTTAATAAAAAAATAAATTTCTGTACCATCCTTTCGCATGCGGCTGCCGTAGCAAGCGTATAAATAGCGCCCGTAGATTCGCCAAGAACGCTAAATTAACTACTCCTATGCCGCTTAAAAATTCCTTCATTCTAAGCCCAAACTTTAATAACGTATCGTCGTTTTTTTAAAAAGCGAACTTTTAAAATGCCCGCCGCGATATACTAAAATGAGCCTTATTTGATTTTTCCTCGTAAAATTTAGCTACGGCCTTTGGCATCTGTGCGAGCATACCGTGGTGATAAACCAAAACCTGGCTAAAAGTACTTTCGCCCGAGTCCTCATAGCTTAAAATTACTGCCGTTTGCGAATTTATATTCCTTCATCGTTTCTCCTAAATTATGGATTTATACGCCAAGATTTGACGTTTTTGGCTAGCTTGCCACATTTGACGGTATTTTTCCATCTGCGGCGATCAGCTGCTCGTGGGTTCCATGCTGGATCAACTCTGCACCGTCAAAAAAACTAAAATTTGATCCGCGCTAGCGATAGTAGAAAAGCCCTATGTGCCGCGACTATAACGGTTTTTGTTTTTTTACAAGCTTAGAGATAGCTTTTTTTGCACCGCTGCCTCGCTGGACGTATCCAGAGCCGCCGTAGGCTCGTCTAGGGATTACGATCGGCGCGTCTTTTAGCATCGCTCTGGCGATCGATATACGCTGAGCTTCGCCGCCGCTGAGCCGTCCGCTTTTTAAGACAGTATCGTAGCCGTACGGCAAACGCTCTATGAACTCATCGCAGTTAGCCGCTTTTTGCCGCCGCGCGCACTCGTCGAGGCTCGCGTTTGCGCTCATTTTTATGTTGTTTATCACGCTGTCTTCAAAGATATAAACATCCTGAAATACGACACTTGCAAGCTTTTAATAGCTCTTTTTTTGGCTCATGTTTTTTTATATTTACGCCGCCTATTTTTTTATATCGCCCGCATTTGCATCGGCGTAGCGCATGATGAGCCCTAGTTATAGTCGTCTTACCGCTACCGCTAGCTCCGACTAAGGCCGTAAGACTGCCAGAGGGCAAATGAAAAGTATGTTTTTTTAGCGAAGGTTTGCTAGCATTCTCGTAAAGCAAAATTTACGTTTTCAAATTTTACGTCAAAGGCGCCGGGTTTACTCAAAGGCTCGTCAAATTTAAGCTCCTCTAACTGCAAAATTTCTTTTACTTTCGCAAAGCTGTTATCTATTAGATCAAAAACCCATGCCGCCGAAAGAAAAAAACGCTAAAAGGCTCGGCTAGGCGCGAGAGGATAACTAACGAGGCGGCAAGAACGGCGAGCGAAAATTTCTTCAAGCGAATACAAATAAACGCCCAAAAATAGACTCAAACAAATCAAAAATCGCCGTAAGCGAGCCTAGGACAAGCCCGGGGGGCGTCGACAGAACTTTTGAGCTGCAAATTTCTAACTTCGTCGGTAGCATTTTTTTAAATTTGACGCATTATCTCCCGTTTGATTAATAGCGCGCAAAACTCCTAAGCCTTGGGCGTATTCTAGTATTTGAGACTCCAAACGAGCGTTAGCCGCGGCTAGCTCTTTGCTTCCAGCGACCGAGATTTTTTTCTTTTTTAGCTTGTAAAAGAAACGCCGCGCAAATAGCGCCCAAAAAGCATAAGCAAAAGCAAGCTGCGGAGCAAAAAAACAAGCTTGCGCAAAGTGCAATCGCTCCGATGATAATAGGCTCTAAAAAAATATAAGCGGCAAGACGTTTATGAGCTTTTACCGCATCGTCTACTCCGCTTGAAAATACGGCATTTAGCTCGCCGGTTTTTATACCTGTGTACGCTTTGAAGCGGCACCGCCGTGAGCTTGCGGGCTAAAGTTTGAGCGCAAATCATAAAGCGCGTCGATAAAAGGCTCGCTCCTATCGTAATGCGTGCTCATAAATTTCTAATACGCAAAAAAACTACGCCAAGCGCTCCTAAAACCGCCAAGCAAACGAGCGAATTTTCGGCGTCGCCTTCAAGTAAAGTTAAAAACAAAAAAATAAAAACCAGACGTAGAAAAAAATCCCTGTAAAAAAATAGCGCCATAGCCCCGCTAATAAAGCTTTTTAGATACTCTTTTTGCTATTTGCGGCGATTTGCAAAAAAACGTTTTTGAAAAAGCTCAAAGATACTTTTTAGGCTTCATTATTTCCTCCGTATCGCCAAATTTGCGCGCTTTCGTCGTCGCCCCATAGCTTTTTGTACGCTCCGCCCTTTATAAGTTCGTCGTGCGTGCCGCTTTTGGACTATTGCGCCGCCGTCAAAAACCAAAAATTTGATCGGCGTTTTTTTATGGTAGACAAGCGGTGAGCGACGACTATGAGGGTTTTGTTTTTTATCAAATTCGAAACGGCTTTTATGATCTGCTCCTCGCTCTGAGGATCGATAAACGCCGTCGCTTCGTCAAGGATTATTATAGGCGCGTCTTTTAAAATAGCTCGCGCTATCGTGATGCGCTGTTTTTGCCCTCCGCTTAATTTCGCTCCTTTTTCGCCGGCTGGCGTATCGTATCCTTGCGGCAGGCTTTGTATAAAATCGTGAATATTAGCCGCTTTTGCCGCTGCGATAACTTCGTCCTTGAGCGCGCCGGGCTTTGCTTTTGCGATATTTTCGTAGATGCTTTCGTTAAACAAAAACGTATCTTGAAAAACGAAAGATACTAAATTCGCCAAATTGACGGCGCGATCTCTTTTATATTTACCCCGCCGATCGAAAATTTCCCCTCGCTAACGTCGTAAAAACGAGCCGCCAGCATAGCGACCGTGCTTTTACCCGCTCCGCTTGCGCCCACTAATGCCGTTACGCTGTCTGCATTTGCTTTTAGAAAATTTACGTTTTTTTAGAGCAAATTCATCTTTACCTTTATACTTAAAAATTTACGTTTCTAAACTCGATATCGTTTGAAGCTGGAACTCTGGGCAAAGCGCAAACCGGAAGCGTGGCAATACTCATGACCTCTAAAAATTTCGCTTGCGGCGAGCTTAGAAATGTGAGCGAATTTACTAACCAGCATCAAAGGCGGTAAAGAATCTACTACGGCGCAACCAAGCATCAGCACGCCCGCTAAACGGCCGATATCAAGCGAGCCGTCTAAAACCAAATACGACCCTACGGCGCTTAAAGCAAATAGCGTAGGCACGGGCGATAAAAGCGTAACTCCTATGCGCGTCGGCAGCGAAGAGTCCTTTATCCACGAGCGTAAATTTGCGTCAAATTCTTTTAGCGCATCATCAAATCTGCCAAAACTCCCGTTGCCTCCGTCAAAAGTACGCAGTATCGGCATCGCTTGGATAAATTCTATAATGCTTGAACTTACAGCGCTTTGGGCGTTTTTCATATTTTTTTAAATTTTCCGCGCCGCCTCTTAAAGCTAGCCTCATCGCGGCGATACCTAAAATCGGCATAATCAAAACTACGGGCAAAAGCCTAGAGTCAAGGACAAAAACGCAAACCGTGCAAGCAAGCGCGGAAACGACGCTCCTGCCGATCATCGGCGTCATATCGGCCGTAAAAGCGTGCAAATTTTTCACATCGTCAAACATTATCTTTTTTTATCTTGCCCGCACCCAAATTTAGCGCCTCTCCGTAGGGCACGGCGGCTAAATGGCGAGACAAATTTAGGCGTAAGATTCGCTCCAAATCAAACGCGGCTTTATGCGAGATACCAAAAAGCGGCCTTGCGCGCGAAAAATTCGCATAAAATAAGCACAAGCGCCGCACCTAAAAGCGTAAAATTTATCTTGCTATTTTGCAAATTTGAAAGCGAAAAAAAGCAAATGCCGTCAAAGCCGAAGCGTAAAACAAAGCCCAAGCCGCTCCCAAAAAAAGTCGCAGCCTTGACGCTTTTTTTGATACGGGAGCGATAACTTCTTTAAGCAGATTGGGTTTATCGTTTCTCATTACAAATTTCTTTAAATTTATCTCAAATTCGGTTAAAAAAACTATACCTTACGCCAAGCCCGAATCTCCTCGGATCGTTTAGCTGCACCAGCCCGTAACCGTTACCGCCCATATACGCCGTTACGTAGGTTTTATCCGTGACGTTGGTAGCAAAGGCATAAACATCGAAGTCTTTAAAACGATACCCGAGCCTAAGATCAAGCGTAACCCACGAGCCTTGTTTTAGTAAATTTTGCGCGTCAAAATACGTAGCGCCGGCAGCTAACAGATCCGCGCGGGCGTAAACTCCGCTGGGATGAACGTATGAAACACCCAATTTGCGTTAAATGCAGGGGTATTTTTCTATCTTTTTGCCTACGGCGTTAGGGATACTGCGAATTTTGCTTGTATTTGGTTTTATTTATGCCAAGAGCGCCGCTTATCTCAAGCTCGCTACTAGCTTGATAGGCCGCTTCAAGCTCGATGCCGTCCGATTTTGCTTTGCCTCCGTTTGCCGTGACGTATTGCGTGGAGTTTATTATCTTATACATATGGATGTCTTTTATGTCCATATGAAAGAGCGTAGCGGCAAATTTTAGCCTATCCTCAAATGCGTTTCCGCGAAGCCCAAGCTCATAGTTATCGCTCGTTTGAGGGCCGAATTTATTTTCATCCCTTCCTCCAAAGCCGGCGAAGTAGTTGTATCCGCCCGCCAAATACCCTTGCGAGTAGTTCGCAAAAACGCTCAAATCGTCGTTTAAGCGGTAAATAAGCCCTATTTTAGGTAGTAAATTTAGTCCAGTTCGCGCTATCTCTAAACTCGTAATCAACCAGTCCAAACATCGGTAGCTGATGCGAATAAGTAGTCTTTTCGTCGATTTTTTTATTGATTTTTTGATATCTACCGCCAAGGCTAAGCGTAAGGTCTTGAATAAATCGTAATTAACCTGCCCAAACGCCGCTGCCGTAGTAGCTTTCATATTTGAGGGCGTATCTTTTTTTAGCTTTATCATCGGCGTTAAATACTGCTCCCCGCCAAGGTGCGAGTATCTGGTCTTTTTCGCGCTCGAAATATACTCCGCCGATCCATTTAAATTTGCCCGCGTCCGAGTTTGAAATTTTAAATTCCTGAGTTAGCGTGCCTATTTTTAGATTTTGAAACTGCACCGCCTCGATATATTGGGAGCAAATTTGCAAAAATCAGAGTCCCAAAGGCTATCGCTGGTTGATTTTTTTATGCGTAATAATAGAGCTAAATTTCGCCGCGTCAAATTCGTAGTCAAACGCCAAAGCTTGCGAAAACGACTTTTTGCTCATTCGTCGTCGGCAGGTCGGAATTTGCGCGCTTTGCTTTTTGTCTGCTCATACCGTAAAATATTTCCGAATCGCTAGCTCCGGCGCCCGAACCTCCCCTAAAAAAAGTCGCTATCATCCTTATCGTGCGCTAGCGTAAGCCTTGCCGTTAGCCTATCGGTAGGCTTTGCGGTTAGAGCCACGCTAAATCTATGCCCTACGCTTTTAGCCGCCTTATCGTCGCCGCTAAATTCGTTTTTGACCCAGCCGTCGTCGTTTTTACGGCGCCGCTCAGGCTTAAAAATAGCTTATCGTCTATGAGCGCGCCGTTTGCGTCGAAAGTGATGAGATGTAGTTATAGCTGCCGTACTCCGCGCCTATGCCGCCGTTCCATTTATTTTTGCGGCTGCTTTGAGATCACGTTTATGACGCCGCCGATGCTATCTTTGCCGTATAGCGCCGCCTGAGGTCCGCGCAAAATTTCTATCCGCTCTACGTTGGTCAAAAACGCATCATATCTGCCGTATGTGCTACTGGTCGGTATCCCGTCGATATAGACGGTAACGGGATTTGAGTTGGTAAATTCCGACTGATTTACTCCGCGAGAAATTTACGCGAGTTTTATTTACGTAAAGCGATTCGTGCATATTTGGTATCTGCCTGATGGCGTCTTTTACGGACTTGATACGTTTTTTTGTTCGATCTCATTTTTCGTCTATGACGCTGATGCTTTGAGCCACGTCTTTGATGTTTTCTTCCATTTTATTGGCCGAGACCGTTACTTCTTTTTAAGCTCACGTTAGAAGCCGCATTTAGCGCGCAAGCTGCCGCAACCGACAACAATACCGTAAATCTAGGGATACTTTTTCATTTTTTTATTCCTATTTGTAAAAAGTTTATTTTTAAAGAGCCATTTTTATATAATTCGATAATAATTATCAAGTATATATTATCCCAATCGGGATTATTTTTTGCGGCAGAGGGATTTTATGTCAAAGATCGTCGAAATGAACAAATTTATCGCCAAATGGCAAGAGGAGCTAAATCTAAAAAGCGATAAATTTGCGGGCGAATTCGACTTTGAGTGTAGCGATTTTTAGAGCTAACGTCGAGCAGTTTAATTTACCATCTGGATTTAGCTATTGCGGTTCGGGTATCGAATTTAGAGACGATACGGCTATGCATACCTTTCACGAGGAGGATTATTGTTTTTTATGGTTTAATACGGGAGATAACCTAATCGAGCTAAAAGACCTGCGAACGGGCAAATGCGTAAATTTTGCTCCAAACACCGTCCTAATCGGCAAAACTATTAAAAACTTTCGAAGGCGCTTTAAAATATCAAGGCGGTAAAAAAATACGCAAATCAGTGTATCCCCGTAAGCAAAACGGCCGCATTGGGACTGGATATATTTAACGGATTTGAGGATGATAAATTGGCTCCAGAAGCGTAACAATAAATTTGCGCCAAAGGCTTGTGCTACGCGAACTGGCTGCTTCGCGCCTGTATTCCGGGCGATTAAAGGAAATATTCGTAGAATCTAAAATTTTGGATTTAGTTTGCAAAAGCTCGCCGTCCAAGCCGGATAAAAGCGATTTGACGAGGCACATTGTGCGAACACGACATAAAAAGCCGTGTATAAGGCACGAGAGCGGTTGCTTTACGATCTGCAAAATCCGCCTACCATCAAAGAGCTCGCCCGCGCTTGCGCCATAAATGACTTAAGCTTAAAAAAAGGGTTTAAAGAAATTTTCTGGCACGACTATTTACGCAGCATTGCAAAAACGAAAGGCTAAAAATCGCCAAAGAACTACTTTTTAAGCGGAGATATCAACGTGTCCGAAGCGGCAAATATCGTCGGATATAAAAGCCTCGGGCACTTCGGACAGGCTTTTAAGAGCTATTACGGGGCGCTACCAACGCGGGTCAAAAAAACGATAATTTATGCGGTTTTTTTAAGTTACCAAGTTTGCATATTTTTATTTTACCTTGCTTAGCATCCAAGGCATCACCTCTTACTAAAAAGTTATTTGAGGCAGTCATTGATAAATAGCTAACTTTTACAAATACCTAGCCACCTAAGATGCCTCGATATCTCACTCGGAATACGGCGCGTATTTTTACTTTTTGATTACGACGTAGTTGAGCCGTATCTAACAGAAAAGATAAAGCCGTATTTTTAAGAAATTTAAAAAAATAAGACCGAGTAAGTAGCATGATGAAATTTATCAAATTTTGCAGCTAGCGAGAGGCTAGATTTTTAAAAACAGATTTTTTTAATCCGATTTTTAAAATAATTACTATATAATTACTTAGAAAGGATATAAAAAAATGACTGCAAATTTAATCCAGATAGGCAACTCTTGGGGCATAAGGATACCAAAAAAAGATAGTCGAGCAGTTTGAGTTAAAAACCATCTCGCTTGAAATTCTACAAGACGGCATATTTTTTTAAGACCGATAAAACCAAACGACATAAGCGACTGGGATACGCCGGAACTTAGAAAAACGGCAAAAAGAAAAGCAAGAAGCTTTTTGAAGGTATTGATTTAAACGATAAAGAGTGGCGGTGGTAATGACTAGATACGAATGGTTTATAAATTTAGATCCCACCGTGGGCGCAGAGATAAAAAAGACTAGACCTTGCGTTATTATTTCGCCGCCCCAACTTGATTATTTGCAAACTAGACTGATAGCGCCCATAACTAGTAAAGGTTTTAGCGCGCCTTATAGGGTAGAGTGAGCTGCTGGATAAAGACGCTAAAAGTTCTATGCGATCAAATAAGATGCGTTAGCACGGATAGGTTCGTCTCAAAAAGCGGGCGAATTAAACGAAGAAGCACAAAAAGAGCTAAAAGAAATTTTGAGACTAATGTTTTGTTAATTCATTAATTTTATCTAAACGAGCGGACGATAAAATTTCGCCGCGCTCGCATAATATCAAGGATCAAAAAAGCGACCAAATCGCCGTAAGTATTGCGCCAAAAATGCTACCGAATGCGAAATTTGCAAGATCTCTTCTTTTTTTGTCGTAGAGCAGTATATCCGCATCTTTTTTTCGTTACGTTTAAGAAAAAAATATCGCATTAACCGCCGTAACCGTCATTTTCCCCATCAAAGCTATTCTTTTTCCTACTGGTATCGTCTAGGTAAAGGGCCAGCTTTTTTTACCGTTCTCAAAGGCCCTCATCGGGAGCCTTTTGACATAGCTCCATATATTCGCTAAGCCCGCTTTCGATCTCTTTAATGTCTTTAAACGGTATCAACGGAGAAAATTGCATATTCGGCAGTTCCGAGAAAAAGTTAAATGTGCCCATTTTACAACTCTATTTCTGTGCGCTTACGATAGGAATCGGTAGCTGCTATTTTTTTATCACAGTATTTGATGCAATTTTTCGCCATCTCTTGAAAAGCTCGTTCCTCCTCGTCGCTTAGTTTGCCGTCGCATAAACTCTCGCTCCCGCCGCCTATCTTTTTGTGGATAAATTTATTTTCAGCTTTAAATAGCCCCTCGTCGTATATCAAAATTTCATCATCATCCAGCTCCTCGCCCGCAAACCTTTCTCCTATGTGGTTTATACTTTGGTATTCTAGCTCGGCTTTTAGCGTATCAAGCTCGTTTAAAAACAAGGGCTCTCCTTTAAAAATTCGTCCGTTTTTTGAATACTCAAAGTCTTCAAGCTTGCTAAAATCGCAATACTTTCCATTTGCGTATTGGGGCTGAGAGTTACGGAAGAAAAATTGATTGGTTAAATTTCCTGCTAGCTCCTTAAATCTTTCATCGCTTTTAAGCGTACTTTTTTTAGTATGCTTTCGTTTTTGAAAAGGCAAGGATGAGCTCGACCCTCGCCTCTCTTATAACGTCCGCTCCAAGATCGGCGCCGCCGCTTATTACCCTTTGAGCTTCGTCGATAAATACGCTAACGGGAGTTTGTCTATTCGTGCGTTTGCTTAAATTTAAAATCGCGCTACTTGTTATAAGCGATAATACGCTATTTTGCATGGCATTGGCGTTTATAACGACTATCTTGCCGCTGCCGGATAAAACCGCTTACGCTTCCTTCGTCTTTATTTAGTAGGTCGCTATCTAAAAACGTCGTAAATTGCCGACAACATAAATTCGTAAGGCTCAATTAAACTTAAGCGGATTCTCTCTTGTCATCTTTAGTAAAAATATGACAGAAGGTTTTTTTGTATCTTTACTGTTATTATATCTAAATTCACACTCTTTTAAGATGAAGTAAGAAATTCTCTTTTTTTAATCCCTTTAAATTTAGATAATCTATGTTTAGCATATCCTCGTCTGTTTACAGTAGCAAGACGAAGTCGCAGCTAAAAATTCTCAATACCGTTTATATGATTTTTACCGTTTGCGTCTTGCAAAGCAGCAAGCGCAGTGTAGCTAAAACTCATTCTTTGAATGCTTTTACTCTATAGTGAGCTTTAGCTCCGTAATCTACCAAACCGTCATAGGCTTTCCAACAATCAGAGCAAATAACGCTCTCGTCCAGATCGCTAAATTCTGATAGTATGGGTATTAGTTCATTTTGCAGAGCAATTTTTTAACTATTTGAGTATAAACCCTACCGTCTCTTTTTAAGCATTCCGTCTGTTTACAGCTATGAGCGTAGCGAAATAGAAATACCGGTGTTTTGTTTGCTGCTGCACCTCTACCTCTTTTTTTCCTCTTACTCGTTTTGGATCCGAAGTAACTTTCATCTATTTCAAAGCGAAGCTTCTAGGCGGGCTTGAAAATTTCGCCTGAAAAACTTACTTATTTTTTTCACACTCGCTAGCCATTAAAATTCTGATATTTTTTTAGAATTTTTGTTGATGGAAAATTCTAGAAATCCCGGTTAAATTTGCTATTTTTAGTAGCCTCTATATCCTCTGTAAAATACTTGAGAATTTCTCTCATTTCTTCTCTGAAATTCGGGAACGAATTATATACTTATTTTTTTAACTTCGCTACGCTCGTTACTTTTCAAGAACATTGTGCTCATCGTAACTTACTGCTCCTTTGTGTGAGCTTAAGTTAAAGAGAGCCTTTTCATATATTCCTCGCCTTTTTTTAATAGCGTCTATATTTTTTTGTAGATCTCTATTTAGAGGCATTATTTTTATTTTCAATTTCTTTTTTTGTTTCCCATCTTAGGACATGGTTTTTGATCTTTTTGAAAATTTCTCTAGAAAAAATTTATAGAAGGGAAGATAAAAGAGTGGTTAGCGATTGGAATTTTTAAGAGATATAGTATTTTAGGGGGTTTTTAAAAAGAAATTATTTTTTTAAAAAGTATTTGTAGGCAAAGAAAATTTCTAGAAAAAGATTCAGATTTTTTTCCCGTTTTTTTGCTACGAATATACGTAGCATAAAAACTTAATAGCAATAGGATGCGCTAAACCTATGCCAGTCGGTTAATAATCCGGCAAATTATGTTTATATATCGACAGAATTTTCAATGTAGTCCGCTTTAATACGAAAAAAACTATCACGTAGCCTTTAAAAAAATTAAGTCTCTCGTATCCTCTCGTTTAAGTAGCTTGTTCTTGCGAAAACTATAAGGCCTGCTTGGAATTTCTAGGATTTTTGTCATACAAGGTATCGTTAAATTCGGTTGCTCTGCTAAGGCTATCTTGAGCGATAGAAATGTAGTATCCTCTCCAGCTCATTACCAAATTTGATCCGAAAAGACTATTTTTCATAAAGACGCGCCGAGCTTTCGTAAATGCTCTTTAGAGCGCTCTCTCATTTCATCAAAGCTATAGTATTTTACTTCGCCTCTATCGTCTGCGTCGGCAATTTCTTGCAAATGTTTCGCATCCGCAAGGCTTAATCCTCCAAGGTCGTCGTCATAGGTTATTTGAGCTTTTTGGATCTAGCTGTAAAAATAGCTTTTATGGCTTCTATTAGGTTGCTATTATCGGTTATTATATTAATCGAGGTCATCCCTATCTCCTCAAATTTGATTTAAAGTATTATACCATATCCCCTAAAAAGAAGCCGCCTTGCGGTATGCAAGCGCGTAGGCAAAGCAAAGAGGGGCAAGGGAGTAAAATACGTATCGTGGACACGTCTTAATTTATCAAACAATTACGTTTGTGTTTGCCATAAGCTTTTTAAAAAAACAAAAAAATTCGCTTCTTACGCAAAGAACTAGGTCGTGTCCGTCTATTTAAAGGGTATTACTCGTTTTTTTACCTCTATTCTTCCTTAACTTCTATAAAATTTATCTTTTTCGACTAAGTTTTTTTAAAATTTTTCATATTGACGGGCTCTGCGTAAGTATTCATAGTAATCTTATACTGTTGCTCGTGACCCACTAGAGCCGCTATATGCTCTATCCTCTCGCCGCCTTGAATTAGCTTGTTTATAAAAAGTATGCCTAAGAGAATGAAACATCCTTGTTTTATCGTCTTTTATTACCCGCGTAAAAAAATCTAAAATACTTTTTAATTTCTTCCTTGAATTGTTCGCTTAAGATAATTTCCACTCTAAGCGCCTTTGTTTTTTTAGGTAAGATCTCATCTCGGTTTTTAAATTCGTCAAAGGCTTGGTATTTTTAGCTCGCCGCGTTTATCGGCCTCTACTAGTTTCTTTAAATCCCTGCTGATCGGCTTGGCTTAGATAATCTTCATTGTCGTAAGTAATGGTTGTTTCGGGATCTAGCGCAATAATAGCCCCTAATAGCTTCTATAACGCTATGGTTTGCGGTTTGGATATTTATTGAAGTTATCATTTCTTGCTCCTTGTGTTTATCGTCATTATATCGCACTCTTTTTTAACGGCTGACATTTTTCTCTGATGATCGATCTCTAAATTTATACTTATACCTTTTTGTGTGTTTAGACTCAGCTTAATGTCCTTTATATGTTTTTCAGAAAATCCGCCTACTTATCAGGCGGCTATGTATCTACCGGATAATGGGATGGAGCTTTTAACCAAAGAGGACAAATAAAAAGGCGTCAGCAAAAATCAAGTGCTTAGAAATTTGATAGCCAAACATATAAACAAATAGGTTATCTATCCGCCCCTATTTAAACCCTTGCATCTATCTTCCCTATAGAATCTATCCTTCTCGCCTACATTGGCGCCTTTGCCAAGCTCGTTATTTAAAAAAACGAAATATTGTATAGATCTTTTTGCCGTCAAGGTTTTATTATCTCCTAGGTATATCAAAAACTGTTTTCCATGCTTAGTAGAAAAGGATTTTATAGCGCTAGCTCCTATTTCCTGGAGCGTCTTATATTTGCCGTCGGTGTCTAGTATGCCTATATTATTAAAGCTTATAGAGCCAAGCTCGATGTCGCTCATGGCTTTAGTTTCTAAATTTGAGGCTTGCCCTTCTGGTTTTTATCTCCCTAAAAAGCTTACCCGTATCAGAATACAGCTGCGTTACTTCTATTTCTCTACCGCTATCAAATTTCTAAGGTTATAGATCCGTTATCGTTTAGCTTCATAGCTATTACGCTGTCGCTGTCGTTCATCATTAAGGCCGCTTTATTCGGATTAGTCTCAAAGGCTCTTTTTACTTTCTCTAAGTTTTCTGGGCTAAATTCTAGCCTTGTAGCCTTTTTGAATTCATTTTCCATGGCGATCATGTATGACGACTTGCTACCGTTTAGCCTACTTATATATTCGTCTGCATTTTTCTACGTTATACTCTTTTAGATTTTTTTGATAGCCACTCTACGTCTTTTTGCGTGGGCGGTGGATTCTTTTTTTCGTAGTCTCTATAAAATTTCATAAAACTATCTCTTTGATATCCGTTATAGGAGAAAATTTTTGTCTCTCGGGGTGTCTGGATTTATTATAGGATTAAACTCGCTAAGCTTTTAGCTTTCCGTCAAATCCAACCTTTTTCATAGGCAAAGTTGTTAAAGCGGTATAACAAAAGTGGAACACCTTGCCGATGTCTTAAAGTCAAAAAGACTTAAAAATAGCGTAGTATCAGTGCTTTGCGAGGATTTAAAATAATTCCTCATAAGCCGGACGCCCTTAGTTCAAGTCTCCCCGTGACACCATAAATGCCCTATTTATCGGTATTTAAACCGCCTCTTTTGTAGTTTTTCCTTTCTTTGAATTTTTTCTTAAACTATGGTACGCTTTTTGATAAAAAGCTGGTACAATGGAAGCATTTTACAAAAAAATAATCCTATAAAAATGACCTTAGCGTGGCATATATCCGCAGATTTATCCTCGTTCCCGCCATTGGCGCCTGACGATAGCCGTTAACACTACTCTCATCCGAGCTCTAACTTCTTGATTTTTTTATTACTCTCACTATTTTATAAGCTTATCTAGAATATTTAACGAAAAACAATAAAATATTTTTTTACTAAACCCTCCACCTAACCAGCAACCTTCTTTTTATCTTCGACGTTTAAAGTTATAAAATCGATGCCAAAAAGTTTGGTTAAATTTCTCGCCCTTTAAAATTTGATCGGTTGCGCCGAATTCATATCCTAAGGAGCCGTTTAAAAAGCAAGGTTTTATCCGCCGCCGCAAGCGCATGATCTGGATGATGCGAGGTAAAGATCACGCAGGTTTTTTTGCTCGCTATTTAGTCTTTTTGATTAGGCTTAAAACGGCGTTTTGATGAAAGACATCGAGATAGGAAGTTGGCTCGTCCATGATTAGAATTTTGGGCCGTAGCACTAGCGAGCGAGCTATTAGGACTAGCTGCATCATGCCGCCGCTTAGCTCGTCTACGTTTAAATTTAAATACTCGCTAACGTCCGCAATTTTTGCAGCTTCCGCAGCCATCGCCCCTATCCTCTGCGCTCGGTCTTGAAAACATACCGACGTTTGCGTTTACGCCCATTAAAATCAGATCTTTTACCTTAAAGCTAAAAGCGATATTTTCGCTTTGGGGCACGTATCCTACGAGTTTGGCACGCTCTTTGCCGCTAAGAGAGGCATGATCGCGACCATCAATCAAAATTTGACCGCTTTTTGCTTTTAGAAGTCCTAAAATAATCTTTAAAAAAACGTAGATTTGCCTATGCCGTTTGGGCCCCAAAATCGCAAGCGTTTCGCCGCTTTTTTTAGGCTAAGGCTCACATTTTGCAAAATCTGCTTTGCGCTCGTATGAAAAGCTTAAATTTTCTACGCTTAAGACCATCTTTTGCCCTTTTTAACGATGATGACGCCGATCATCGGAGCGCCTATAAGCGCGGTTAGGGATACTTAGCGGGATTTCAGCCGAGCTCACGCTTCTAGCCGCGACGTCGGTTAGCATCAAAAATATCCCGCCTAAAATCGCCGAAATCGGAACTAGCTGCGAGTTATCTGAGCCGTAAATCAGCCCTAGTAACATGCGGCATTAAAAAGCCCAACCCAGCCGATGATGCCGGCGATGGCTACGCTTGCAGCCGTTATCAGCGTAGCAAGCACGATAAAGATAAAGCCCAAAAATTTACTCTCGCCCAAAATGCTTGCATGTTCGCCGCCCTAAGGATAAAATGTTTAGCTTCCAGCCCATTAGGCTCAAAAGCACAAGCCCGCTAACGCAAACGGGAGCAAGCGCTGCTACGTCGCTCCAAGAGATGGCGCTTAGGCTTCCCATCAGCCAATAGACGATACTAGGTAGCTTTTTCTTGCGTGTCGGCGACGTATTTGATGACGGAGATCAGCGCCTCGAATATCGCACCCGTGATAATGCCCGCAAGCACCAGCATGAGCTTTGAGTTTTTGTTTGCCAAAACACCCAACGCGTAAGCTATCATGACGGCCAAAAAGCCAAAAACGAAAGCGCCTATTTGCGTGGCTACTGGACTGCCGAAGACTAAAAATGCAAACCACCGCGCCAAATCCAGCCCCGCTACCAACGCCTAAGATATTTGGGCTTACCAAAGGATTTGCAAACATCGCCTGAAATATCACGCCCGCTGCGCTAAGGCTGGCGCCTATCAAAAACGCCGCTATTAGCCTAGGCAATCGCAGATCGAATATCAAAGCGTAAAGCGTCTCTTTGTCGTTTTGATAATAATCAATTAGCCCCTCAAGCGAAATCCTGCCCGCAAGCAGCGAAAAAACAACCGCAAAGGCTAGAAAAAGCGATAAAAACAGATATTTTTTCATTATCTAAAAAGCTCGTAAAATTTACTCTCGCCGTTTAGGTCAAAGCGTAAAATTGAGCCATCTCATCGTCACTTAGATCGTAGTCGTAGAGGAGCTTGTAGCTCTTTTTCATCTCGTCTTTTAAATTTATATGCGCCTGCCCCGCAAATAGCATGCTAAACCACGCCCAGCCCAGGTGCGATTCGCCCGTAGGCGGCTCCCACATATCGCCTCCCAGAGGCATTTTATAGACGGCTTTTTTTGCTTGACGGCTTTTTACGTTTTTTAAAATTTTGTCGTTAAAAAAAGTCCCGCGGCGTAAGCTCGTCAAAGTTGCTAAGCAAGATAATGTCCGGATTTTTGAGCGAGAATTTCTTCTTTATTTAAAATTCTAAATCCCCCAAAATTCGCCGCGTTTGCTCCGCCGCTTAGCTTTATCTCATAATCAAAAATACGTCCCGCTTCCTGCAGCCTCGTAGCTTTTATCTCGGCCGAATATAAAAAGAACCTTCGGCTTTTTTCGAGCCCTTTTACGAAATTTCTCGATCTTAGCTCTTACCTCGGCTCTATTTTTGTAAAATTGCTCCACTCTTTGCTCTTTTTCGTAAATTTCTACCTAGCATCCCAAACCAAAAAGAGGGTCTTCCTCCGTGCCGCTTAAATTTACCAAAGCTACGTTTAGCCCTACTTTTTGCAGCGGCTCGATGATCTTTTCGCCTCTCATGCCCCACTGCACGACAAGATCGGGAGATAGTTTTAGTAGCTCCTCGATATTTGGAGTAAAATCCTCTCCGATACCGCCTGCTGGGATACTAGCTGCGCCTTTTATCATTTTTTCCCAGCATTCCGCGCTCGATGTTTTTTTCTTGGCTACGGGATGGACGGAGGCTAGGCGAGATACGTTGTTTTCGACGCTAAGAGAAAACGAAGCCAGCGGCACCGGAAACAGCGCTACGCTTTTAACCGAACCGTCAAAATGAAGTTTGTTTCCGCTTTGATCGGTAAATTCAAGCGCGCCTAGCGTCGCTGCCAGTAGCAATAAAGCAAATATGATTTTTCCTCAAATTTGATCCTCAATTTGTAAATTTTAGGGCTTTTTGAGCGGGCCGGTTTTAAAACCCGCTCGGCAAATTAAATTTAAAAAGCTAGCCTTAAAGCCTAGTTTGAAAATTTCTGCCTGGATTTATGAGCGGGTTGCTAGCGCTTCTAGGCTGGCTGATTAACTCGTAGCTTAGGCTCAGGGGCGTATTCTTTATCAAAGATATTTTCGACGCCCAAATTCAGGCTAAAAATCCTTTAAGAAACCCTAGTTTACCCAGGCTCTTGCCCAAGCATAGGTTATGCACGAAATATCCCGCTCGCTCGCGCTCTACGCTACCATCTATGCGTGTCTTTCTTGCCGCCCAGTCGCCACTATACTCTATGTATGAGTTTGCCAAAAACTCCGGCGAATAAGAAACGGCCACGTGTCCGCTAAGTGGAGCGATCTCTGGAAGCGGTTTGCCGGTTTGTTTATTTTTTACCGCGCGTGTAGGCAAGGTTAGTTTTTAAACTCTAAATTTGACAAAATTTCTATATGCGAGGTCAAATTCCGCTCCGCTTATCTTGGCTCTATTTACGTTTTGCGACTGATAGTAGGTCACACCGCCGCTTTGCCAGTTTCGCTCGACGATCAGGTCTTTATAATCCCCTGTATAAAATATCAAATTTGACCTAAGCGCCTTATCCGTATAGCGAAGTCCAGCCTCGTAGGTAACGCCTTTTTCGATATTTAGATCAGGGTTTGGCAGATACGCCTCGCTGCCTGAAAACGTAAGTATCGGAGCAACCTCGCCGCTCATAGGAGCTCTAAACGAAGTAGAGAAATTTCCTACAAACTCAAACCCCTGGGTAATAGGGTAAATAAGCCCTAGTCCGTAGCTGGCTCTGCCGTCTTTTCTATCGTTGGCGTTTTCGTATAGCGCCCTTACGGCGGGGCTCATCGAGCTATCCATATCAAAGGACGTTTTTATGCGGTCGTAGCGTAAATTTGCGCTCAAAATCGCGTCGTTGCTAAACGCGTATTCAAGCAAGCCAAAGCCTGCGACGTCAAGCTGTTTGGTTCTTAGCCTATTGCGAAATCTAGGGCCTTTGTTTACGCTTTGATACACGCTATCCCAGTCCTCGTAATAAAAATCTACGCCGTAGGTTTGTGTTAGGCTGTCGCCTATAAATTTGCCGATAAATTTGCCGCCGTAGACCTTCGGACCGTTTACGTAGTTATCGACCTGTCTAGGCGACATAGCTCCGATATACGGCCTTATATTTAGGTGCGTATAAAGCTCTCTGTAGTACAAACTAGAATCTAATATAAATTTATCGTTTATGTTGCCTTCGTAGTTTAGCGCTACGTATTTTTTCTCTAAGAGGCGCTTCTTTTTATGTATTTTTTTGAAAGCCTTTTTTTGTTAGCCGTTCCGGGAGCGCCGACAGAGGTACCGACTACGCCGCGCTCGGACTCGGTGTATCTAGTTACAAGTTCAAGTCTGTGAAAATCGGCAAAGCTATATCCGCCTTTAAAATCAAGACTTCGGTAGTTATGCCTCGTATTTGGTATTTTACCCGCCGGAGTGTCGTAGTCCTTACCGTGTTTGTAGTTTAAGCCGAGCAATGCGTCAAACCCGTGTCCGACTACGCCGAGTTGTAAACGGTTTTGCGTGCCTTTGTTCGCGCTTTGATACTGGGTGCTTAGATATGTATCAGATAGTGCCCAGTCGCCGTGCACGTCCCCGCTAGCTCTTTTGGTGACTAAATTTACTATGCCGCCAAAGGCATCTGTACCGTAAAGCGTGCTAGCTGGACCTCTTATTATCTCTATCCTTTCGATTTGATCAGGCGTAAAGATCGAATATTCAAATGCAGGCCTACCTCTAAATCTAAGTCCGTCTACAAACATCGGTACGCGGTAATCAGACGAGCTAAAGCCTCGCACGTTTACGGTACCTGAGTCCATGCCTTCGTTTACAATTGAAACTCCTGGCGCCTCGCTAATTAGCTCGGGTACACTTTTGCCAAGCTTTCTTTCTATCGTCTCTTTATCTACTACCGAGACACTTTTTGCTTATCTCGTCTACACTTTGAGATGATCTTTGCGCCGTGACGGTTACGCCTTCTAGCGATTTTAGCTCTACTTCGTTTTTGCGCGGCGGCTAAAACGCCGGCCAAAAGCCAGGCTAAGCATGATCTTTCTCTGCATTTAAACTCCTTTTAAAAAAATTATTAACGGACAATTATACAGAAATATATAATGATTTTTCAATGATTAAAAATAAGGTTTTAGTAAATAATTTATTTTTTAAATTTCTAGCGATATTAGGGAGGATGTAGTCCTTCATAAAAAAATGTTCTAGCAAAAATAGAAATAATCTTTGTTTAATTTATCGAAGTTTCAAAAAGTAATTTTAAAATGTAATTTTTACTTTAATAAAAAAAGCAAAAATAGTTTTTACTTCTACTTCATTAAATGATTATACATCTCTTATGTAAGCATTTCAAAAACAAAGTTTTAGCACTATCTTAAACGATAGTGCTGTAAGGTCTTAGCCAGACGGGCAAATAGCCTAACGGCTATTATAAAAGTCAGCTTAATTTAAGAAAAAAATTAAACGGCTGATTTTTTTATGCAATCTGCATACCAATATCTCAAACAAAAAAATCGTTCGGTAGCCTTTTTAGGTATTGAACTGATTTGTAGATACTGTTTTTTTAGTATATCATTTACGGGTTTTACTTATCTAGCCGATCTTGTAATTATCTATATATTGATGCTTTTTAAGGTGTTTTTACCGTAGTATAAAAAAATACACAAGGCTAAAAAAAGTGGAAATATGCTATAACTATTAAAAGTCTAAAAGGATTAATATGCTAGCCAAACTGGAACTATCCATAGAAAAACCTGATGTGCTCGCCAAGGTTAAGGAATTTCTTTAAAAAGCCTAGGCAATGATATCAAGGTAAAAAGAAGAAAATATAACCAATAAAAAGCTAGAAGCGTTTAATAGCGTACGCGGTAGGCGTTAAATTAAACATTACCGTCGAACCCGAAGAACTAGAAGAAGCAAGAGCTAAAAAAATATGTCTTATAACATATTTTTTTGGACACCAATGCTTTAATAGACATCTTGGTCGATTATCAAACGCCGACTACATATGATAAAATAAGAAGCAATGCAAAACTTGCATTAAAAAAACTAAAATATACATAGCCGAGCTTATAAAAAAACAACCCCGACATAAAGCTATTTATAAACACGACTACCGTAACCAATGTATTTTTTTAAAGGCTCTCTTTAACTTAAGCTCACACAAAGGAGCAGTAAGTTACGATGAGCACAATGTTCTTGAAAAGTAACGAGCGTAGCGAAGTTAAAAAAATAAGTATATAATCTCGTTCCCGAATTTCAGAGAAGAAATGAGAAATTCTCAAGTATTTTTACAGAGGATATAGAGGCTACTAAAATAGCAATTTAACCGGGATTTCTAGAATTTTCCATCAACAAAATTCTAAAAAAAATATCAGAATTTTAATGGCTAGCGAGTGTGAAAAAATAAGTAAGTTTTCAGGCGAAATTTCCAAGCCCGCCTAGAAGCTTCGCTTTGAAATAGATGAAAGTTACTTCGGATCCAAACGAGTAAGAGGAAAAAGAGGTAGAGGTGCAGCAGCAAACAAAACACCGGTATTTCTATTTCGCTACGCTCATAGCTGTAAACAGACGGAATGCTTAAAAGAGACGGTAGGGTTTATACTCAAATAGTTAAAAATTGCTCTGCAAATGAACTAATACCCATACTATCAGAATTTAGCGATCTGGACGAGAGCGTTATTTGCTCTGATTGTTGGAAAGCCTATGACGGTTTGGTAGATTACGGAGCTAAAGCTCACTATAGAGTAAAGCATTCAAAGAATGAGTTTTAGCTACACTGCGCTTGCTGCTTTGCAAGACGCAAACGGTAAAATCATATAAACGGTATTGAGAATTTTTAGCTGCGACTTCGTCTTGCTACTGTAAACAGACGAGGATATGCTAAACATAGATTATCTAAATTTAAAGGGATTAAAAAAGAGAATTTCTTACTTCATCTTAAAGAGTGTGAATTTAGATATAATAACAGTAAAGATACAAAAAAACCTTCTGTCATATTTTACTAAAGATGACAAGAGAGAATCCGCTTAACTTATCTTGAGCCATATTTTTTTCTAACATCAGAGCCAAAAAGTCGCTTATGATTTTTTTAAAATTATTTTTATTTATTATAAAAATCATATTGCATATCTATCTAGCCTACGAATGATTGTTTGATATAAAAAAATTAACTTAAAAATAAAAAAATATTAGCCTAAAAAAACGCTATACAAAGATAATTCTAATAAAATATTAAGCTTAGAATGGAAATCGTTTTTTTAAGGTTTATTTAATTTTTGACCAATTGTTATGTTCTAACTAAACATAATTTTATGTTTAGTTATGTAGAATGGACGCGTTACAATCACAAGAGGCGTATGCAAACAGGCTTTATGTAGTAAACTGCGGCAGGTATGAAAAATTTATACTACAAGGAGTTAAGAAAAAAATTATTAAGAATGCACAATGTAAAGTATTTCTATAAACAAATTTTTGAAAAAAAGAACGACTTAGTTTGCATAGAAATAAAAAAATCATGGACTTAAATTCGGATATTTTTTTGAGACATTTCGTTAAAAAAAGAAGGTGTCAAATAGTAAAGAAATTTAGTATTAAAATCATATCCTAATAGTAAACACAAAACAAAAAAAGGAAAAAGTAATGGCTTACCCGCTACTAGGCACGAAAAATAGTGATAGACGAAGAAAAGGTTTTACGAGAGAAAAAGTATAAGCTAGACGTAATATACGAATATTTAGACAAGCTTTCCGAGCAATGTAATTTGATTAGGATTGATAAAAAAATACTTTTTCACGCGAAAGGCAATGAAAAAGATTTGGCAAACGTAGCCCTATTTGTTTGTAAATATGCAGTAGAAAACGAATGGCTAACAAAAAAATATCAAAGAGTGGATTTGGATTAGCGAAAACTCTGGGAACGAAGATATGATGGCATAAATTTAAGAAAAGAAAAAAATAGGAGTTTGGGAATGAATAGCGAAAATAAGGCTATTCATATGCCGACAAAAAAATATCTACGCATCAGAAAATCTAACAGAATTTGACATTTAAAAAAAGTAGAAAAATTTATGTCCAATTTTTTTATTCTATAATTTTTATTAAATTTCTTTAAGGAGTAAATATGGCATTGGCACTACCTACGATAGAGGAATATATAATACAAAGAGATAAGGAGTTTGGTTTTTTTGGTTAGTCTTTCATACTAGATACAATGATATATGTGCATTTGGAAAGCAATTAGAAAAATGATCAATTTGATAATTTTTGATAAAAAAATACATAGATAATGAATCAAGAAACTATTTTTTTAAATTTTATGAAAGAAAAATTTTTCCAACCATAAAATTAACTAATGTTTTTTTGATCTGGTTGATCCTGGCGTGTTGACCTATCCGTATTTAGGTAGCATTGCAGTAGATTGCGCTCAAGGAGATGAGGCGTTTAATGCAATTAGCGCGATGTATGGCAATCCATTTGAAGCCCCTATTTCCAACAAGGCTGTTTTTTTGGGTTATGAAATTAGAAGATGCCATTAAGTCGCATACAAAAAGGCAAGAAGCAATAGACGCCGAATTTGGAGATTTTTTTAAATTTTAACGCCCAAAAAAATATGTTAATGGCTAATATTTTTTTCAAAAACAAGGCGTCTAAAAAGTATAAAAGCTGCGCTGACGCCTACCCTACTACCTGTATTCGCTTCATTCGCTTAGTTCTTTAGCTCGTTTTTGGACGGTTCTTTTTTTGATACTAGTTCTACGCTATTTTTTTATCTGTATTTTTGCCAATAAGATTTTTAATATTTTTTTAATGATAATTGATTCATCTTATAACCTTAATATAATCTTATGCATATACACGAGTTGCGCGATACGATAAACAATAAACTATCCCATGAGCCATTTCCCCACCCGCCAAGTAAAGCGCACCCAGTAAAAGTCTAGCTATAGATAATTCCCAAAAAGTCGTTTTATCCACCAATGAGCCGCATAATATTTATTCCATTATAAGCAGTAATCCATAAGCAAAATGGTAGAATAACAAATAAACTATAAATATTAATCAATCATGCATGCGCAAGCAACTAAAAAGGGATTGGAATATTTGCCGTTTTTTTGGTGAATTTATATTTTAATTACATAACGGAGAAAAGATGATAAACATTAGAAAGCTAGAAAACGACCTTTGGGAGTCGGCGGATCTTTTACGCTCAGGCTCAAAACTCACATCGTATCAGTACTGTATGCCGGTGCTTGGTCTTATCTTTTTGCGATATGCTTATAGCAGATTTAAAATGGTAGAGGCTGAAATTTTTAAAAAGATCGCCCGTCTCGCGGCGGCAGAGTTATGCCTGTTGAGGCGAGCGACTTTGCGGCAAAGAGCGCACTCTATCTTCCAAAAAGAAGCTCAGTATGACTATCTACTCAAATTTACCTCAAGATATTTCATCGGCAAATCTTGTCAATAAAGACAACCATATCATGACAAGTCTAGGCGAAGTCGTAAACAACGCCATGTCCTTGATCGAAGATCAGAGCGAACAGCTCATCGGCGTACTGCCAAAAAGCTATGCTGATTTTTTTCAGACGAAATTTTATCTGAGCTTTTTGCGTATATTTAACAACTCGGCCCTTGATGAGATCGGTGGAGATATCATCGGTAGAATTTACGAGTACTTCTTAAACAAATTTGCTAAAAAGCATAGCCTCAGATGATGGCGTTTTCTTTACTCCAAAATCGCTTGTAAAGATGATCGTAAATATCCTAGAGCCAAAAAAATGGCATACTTTTTGACCCAGCGTGCGGCTCTGGCGGTATGTTTATCCAGTCGGGGGATTTTTGTAAATTCTGCTGGCATGAATGCAAATAGCATGATGACCTTTTACGGCCAAGAAAAGGTCGAGTATAACGCACAGCTTTGCTTGATGAACATGGCGGTGCATGGACTTACCGGCGTTATCAAGTCTGGAGATGAAGCAAACAGCTTTTTATAGCGACGCTCACAACCTTGACGGCCGCTGTGACTACGTCATGGCAAATCCCCCTTTTAACGTCGATAAAGTAAAAGCCGAGTCTTGCGAAAGCGCAAAACGCCTACCTTTTGGCATGCCAAGCGTAAATAAAAAAACAAAGAGGTAGGAAACGCCAACTACCTTTGGATATCTTACTTTTATAGCTACTTAAACAAAAAGGTCGTGCAGGCTTTGTCATGGCGTCTTCAGCCACTGATAGCGGCGGCAAAGATAAAGATATAAGAGAAAGCCTCGTAAAAACAGGCGATGTTGATGTGATGATCAGCGTAGGAAATAACTTCTTTTACACGCCTCTCTGCCTTGCTCTCTTTGGTTTTTGATAAAAACAAGTCAAATGAGACCAAAAAAACAAGGTGCTTTTTATCGACGCTAGAAACTACTACACCGTGGTTGATCGTACGTTAAACGAATGGTCTTACTGGCAGCTAAAAAAATATCAATGCTATCGTATGGCTATACCGCGGCGAGATAGACAAGTACAAAGCCTTGCTTAATGAGTACAAAGTTGCTCTTGCAAGCACCAAGCCTTTTAGCGAACAAATTCATGAAATTTCACAAGAGATAAATTCTCTTAGAGCAAAAAGCAAAAGAGGCGGTAGAAGCAGCCCCAAAACGAGAAAAAGAGAAGGGTGCAAGAAGAGTATGACGCACAGCTTGCCAAATTGGCGAAAAAGCTCACTACAGCTAGAGAGGCAAACTGGCTATACGAGAAATTTAAAGATGGCGTATACCAAGATGTGCTTGGCCTTTGTAAAGTCGCCTATACGACTAAAAACGGCGCAAGGAGAGAAAGAGGGTGTCAGCATAGAGGAAAAAGGGCTGGTCGCTCACTCCTGGAGCCTATGTGGGCGTCGCACCGATATAAGATGACGGAGTAGATTTTTGAAGAGCGTATGATAGAGATCCACCGCGAGCTTTTTATCTTTACAGGCCGAGTCAATTTACTCATGGATACCATCTCTCAAAATTTAAAGGAGATGGGGTTGTGATAAAACTAAAAGAGGCTGCATATTACGTATCTGATAAAATTGATGTTTCCAAATTAACAAGAAATCAGTATATAACAACCGACAATATGCTTCCAAATAGGGGAGGAGTTACGGATTGTGGTAAATTTGCCACAAGCAGCGAGAGTTACAAAAATATGAATGTGGAGATATTCTAGTATCAAATATTCGCCCCTACTTTAAAAAAAAATATGGTATGCAAATAAAGTGGGTGGCTGCTCTAATGATGTTATCGTTTTTTTAGAGCAAACAATGATAGCTTGAATTCAAAATACTTTGTATTATGTGCTGTCGCAGAATTCTTTTTGATTTTTGTAATGTCTGGAGCAAATGGAACAAAAATGCCTAGGGGAAACAAAGATTTGATTCCAGATTTTTTTAATGCCAAATTCTAATACTAAAAAAACAAAAAAAGCATTGCAGATATTCTTTCAGCATATGACGATCTGATCGAAAAATAATCAAAAGCAGATCAAGCTTCTTGAAGAGGCGGCACAGCGTCTGTATAAAGAGTGGTTTGTTGATTTTTCGCTTTCCAGGATACGAAAAATGCCAATTTATCGACGGCATCCCAGACGGATGGGAAAAAAATTATTTTTTTATCAGAAATTGCCCCCATTGTTACTGGGAAGAAGGACGCAAATTTCTGGAACAGAGAATGGCGAATATCCATTTTTTTACTTGTGCACAGGAGACAATAAAAGCACCTTCGTATTCTTTTTGATTGTAAAGCCGTCATTCTAGCTGGCAATGGAGACTTTAATGTTAAATTACATAGGGGAAAAATTTGAAGCATATCAAAGAACATACGTATTCTCTCCTCATGATACCAATTACTTATATCTGCTTTTTTTATGCTGTAAAAAAATAACATGAAACAACTTTTTTTCAAGGTGCTAGTGGTTCAACAATAAGATTCTTAACCAAAGGTATGCTTGAAGAAATAAGAGTATTTAAACCTGATAACAATATCTTGAATAAATTTACGCATTATTGTGAAGAGTATCAAAACAAAATAGAAGCTATTAAAAAAACAAAATATTGTCTTGTTAGAAGCTCGTGACCGCTTGTTACCAAAGCTTATGAGTGGTGAGATAGAAGTATAAGGAGATATCTATGAGTTATGATTATTCCGAAAATATTTTAGTGCAAGAGAGTGCTGGAAATTTACTCCATGACAAGCTAGGCTGGGATGTTAAATTTGCGTATAACAGTGAATATTTTGGGCGAAAACGGCACATTTGGCAGAAAGAGCTATAAAGAAATTCTCCTAACTCGTTATCTCAAAGAGGCGCTTAAGAATGTAACCCTTGGATAAATGAGGCTCAGATCATCGAGGCTCTTAGAAATTTAGAGAGCAGACTATCTACGGCTTCGCTTTTACAAGTAAATGAAGAGAAATACTATCTTATCCGAGACGGGATCCCTGTAACCATAAAAAAAGCCAAACGGCGAAACTCAGATAAAAAGGCTATGGTTATAGATTTTTTTAAACCCTGAAAATAACTACTTTTTTAGCCATAAAAGAGCTAAAAATCCACGGAGAGCTACATAGAAGAAGAACGGATATCGTAGGCTTTGTAAATGGCATACCGCTACTTTTTGTAGAGCTCAAAAACAGCTCGGTTGATGTTCGCAACGCATATGAGGATAACTACACAGACTACCAAGATACGGTGCCAATGTGTTTTACTACAACGCCTTTCTCATGCTATCAAACGGCATGGAGGCAAAGGTCGGCACGCTTGGGAGTAATGTGAGTTTTTTTCCATGAGTGGAAAAGGCTTGATGAAAACGATCAAGGAAGCGTGGCGCTTGAGACTATGCTTTTAGGAATTTGCAAGAAAGAAAATTTCCTAGATCTTTTTGAAAATTTTATACTTTACGATCACTCAAACGGCCATACGGCGAAAATTCTCGCGAGAAATCGCCAATATCTAGGCGTAAATGAGGCAATGAAGGCATACGCCGCAAGAAAGCTAAATGACGGCAAGCTGGGCGTATTTTGGCATACGCAGGGATCAGGCAAGAGCTACTCTATGCTATTTTTTGCTAAGAAGGTGCGCCGAAAGATGCCGGGAACGCCGACCTTTGTAATCCTAACCGATAGAGACGAGCTAAATACTCAGATAAGCGATACGTTTGAAAACTGCGGACTGCTAGGCAAAGATATAAAGGCTTCGCAGTATATCGCAATAAGCAGCAGCGATCTCGTGCAAAAACTAAAAAGGCAATCCAAGCTTTATTTTCACGCTTATTCAGAAATTTAACAAGTCAAACGAAGCGCCAATCTATCCAGACCACGATATCATCATCATCTCAGACGAGGCACACCGCAGCCAGTATGGGGTATTTGCTGACAATATGATGAAGCTGCTACCAACGGCTGCTCGTATAGGATTTACCGGAACGCCTTTGCTCTCTAGCGACAATATCACAGCTAGGACTTTTGGCGGATATGTTTCGGTGTATGATTTTTAAAAAGAGCGGTTGAAGATGGCGCGACGGTGCCGCTTTATTATGAAAATCGCGGCGAAAAAGATCGCGGGTCTGCAAAATCCAGAAATAACGGATCAAATTTCTAGACGCCATAGAAAATGCTGATCTTGATGTGGATCAGCAAGAGAAGTTAGAAGCTGAATTTGCAAAAGAGATACACCTGCTAACAGCAGAGCCTAGGCTAAAATCTATCGCGCATGATTTTGTTAGGCACTACTGCGATCTGTGGACTAGCGGTAAGGCGATGTTTGTTTGTCTAAATAAAGTAACGTGCGTTAGGATGTATAACTTCGTGCAAGAGTACTGGCAAGAAGAGATAAAAGCCCTAGAAGAAAATATCAAAAAGGCTCCCAACAAGAAGCACAGGAGCTAGAACGCAAGCTAAAATGGATGCAAGAGAGCGAAATGGCGGTGGTAATAAGCCAAGAACAAAATGAAAATTCAGACTTTTTAAAAAAATGGGATCTAGATATCAAGTATCACAGAGAAAAAGATGGAAAAGCGAGAGCTTGATAAAGAATTTAAAGATAGCAAAAATCCTTTGCGAGTAGTCTTTGTCTGCGCTATGTGGCTAACCGGCTTTGATGTGAAGTGCCTATCTTGCCTCTATCTTGATAAGCCGCTAAAAGCGCATACGCTAATGCAGACCATCGCTAGAGCAAACCGCGTAAGCGAGGGCAAAAGCAATGGGTTGATAATTGACTACATAGGTATCGTAAAGGCGCTTAGAAAAGCACTTGCAGACTACACCGCAAATTTAGGTGCTAATAACGGCACAGATCCAACAATAGATAAAGAGGAGCTCGTCGCGCGCATCATAGAGGTGGTAGAAAAAGACGAGGGAGTTTTTTTAGAGCAAAAAAAGATTTGAGCTAGAAAAAAACTTATCGGTGCGGTTGATTTTTGCAAAGCTTGCATATTTGCAAGAGGCGGCTAATGCTGTTTGTGGAAGTATCGGGGATAAGAAAATCTTTACAACTTATGCTTCGGAGCTTAACCGACTCATAAAATATACAGACCGAAACGACATAACCGCTCAAATGCGAAAACAATATGAAGCTATCGCAGCTATCTACACTGAGCTTCAAAAAAAGCGAAAGCATACAAATACAACTGACCTAATGATCGAGATACATAAAATCATCAACGAACATATAAAAAAATAGCCGATGAGCCTACTCTAGATAACGAAGCCGCACGTAGGTTTGATATAAGCGCTATAGACTTTGATCTGCTGCGTAGTGAATTTGCGAAGGTTAAAACCAAAAATGTAGCCATAAAAGACCTAGAGGAGATCATCAAACAAAAGCTAGATAGTATGCTTTTTTAACAATCCTAACCGCATAGACTACTACGAACGCTACGGGCAAATCATCGCAGAGTATAATACAGAGCAAGACAGGGCGACCATAGAAAAAGACATTTATGGAGCTTATGGATCTGGTAAGTCAGATGAGTAATGAAGAGCGACGCTACGCAAAAAGAGGGATTTACGAGTGATGAGGAGTTATCGCTTTACGATATGCTCTTTAGAGATGATCTTAGCAAAAAAACGAAATAAGAAAGATCAAAGCAGTGGCCACGGCTCTACTTGATAAGATCAAATCAAAAATCGCCGAGCTGGATCACTGGAGCGACAAACAAGAGACAAAAAGCCGAGGTGTATAATCTCATACGTTATACGCTTTGGGAAGAGCTGCCTGAGTGCTACGATGACGTTAGTATCGCGATATGTAGAGAAAAATTTACGAGTATGTCTATATGAGATATAGGAGTGTTGCGTAGAATACTTAATAGATAAAATTGAAAAAAATCTCGTGGAATAAACGGCATAGAAGGCGTTACTCTTTTTAGGCTGCGAACCAATCTTGTAATCAATTAGATTGGCCAAAGTCGCCAAATGGTGCAGGCAAAACGATCTTAGCGTACTCCTTTTTAGTGGCCATACATTACAAAAAAAGTAATCAATGAAACTAGAAGGCTAGAATATACGGACGTGCTTATAGATGGCGAACGCATGAATGACTGGGTTATAAATTTGTAAAGTGGAGTGTATATAACTATACAAAAAAAGCAAAGATATATTTGAATCCAAAGTCACCAGGAACTGCAATAGGTTATATGATTAAGTAAATAACCAAAACACCTTATGATATCTTTGCCGAACAAACAATAGGAAACCAACCGTGCCCTACACTATTCTTCGCATAAAGAATGCCTTACGCTAAATTAAATCCACATTTTAACCCATTTTTTTGATACACTACTACAAAAAGTATGAGTAAGAACATGACCCAAAAAAAGAGAATTTATACCCCAAGAGCTTCCGCTGGACTTTAAGCCTACCGAGCAAATTTATAAAGCACTCAATAGAGCCTCAAGAAAACTAGGCGAACTAAACGGTTTTATAAAAACCATTCCGAACCATGATATTTTTGATAAATTCTCTAGTACTCAAAGAGGCAAAAGATTCAAGTGCGATCGAAAACATTATCGCGACGCACGATGAGCTATTTTTAGCGCAAATAGACGAAACCAAAATCGCACAAAGCGCTAAAGAGGTTATGAACTACGAAATAGCCTTAAAAAAAGGGCTACTCGCTTATAAAAAAAGATAATCTATTCTTAACTCGTCATATACTAGAGATTCAAAAAAACGATTGCAGCGTAGTAATGCAGGCTTTTCGCACCCAAAGCGGAACTATGCTTAAAAATCCTACCACAGGCGAGATAAAGCATATACCGCCGCAACATATAGATGACATAAATAAATTAATGGCAAATTTAGAAAAGTATATGAACGATGACTTAGATGAGCTTGATCCACTAATTAAACTAGCCGTTATCCACTATCAGTTTGAAACCATACATCCGTTTTATGACGGAAACGGTAGAACTGGGCGCATCATAAACGTCTTATATCTAACGCACAAAAAGCTGCTTGATTTGCCGATTTTATATCTGAGTGCCTATATCATAAAAAAACAAATCCAGATACTACGAGCTTTTTGGAAAATGTAAGCAAAAAAACGGCGAGTGGAGTGCTTGGATAGAGTATATGCTAAACGGCATAGAGCACACCGCAGAGGCATCCGTCACGCTCATAAAAGAGATAGACGATGCCATAAGAGAATTTAGCGAGCTCTTGCAGGAAAAAGAGCGAGGTGTATATAGTAAAGACTTTGTGGAGTTGCTTTTTTTCATACCCGTATACAAAAAAATAGAATCGGTCGAGAAAAAAACTAAATATCTCTAGACAAACAGCTTCTAAATATCTTAAAACTTGCGAAAAAAACTAGGAGCATTTAGGTGCGTAAAGCTCGGTCGCATAAATTACTTTGTGAATTTAAAGTTGTTTGAAATATTACAACATGGGCTAATGCTATAGCATACAAGTCTTCTATAATATGTTAAGAAAAATACAGAAATTTCTTTAACATATAGGTGGCAATGCGTTAAGAAATTTGAGGAGTTTTTTAATGCATCCAAACAAACCATAATTTACATGGCCACCAATCAGACCATATCTGAATTTTATATCTACCCATAAAAACCATCTTGTTTATTTAAGGCATTAATACTCGACTACCGCCAAAGTTCTAATGCTTCATGTAGTAATGCTAAATATTATATTAGTATCCTTATGATATCAATATCATATTTATATGTAAAGACTTTAAAATACTCATCAAACTTCTAATCTTTTTAAATTTGATTAACTAAAATAAATCTAAACCATATTTTTCAATCCCCTAGATCGAGGGAATTTGAATCAAATACAATGTACAAAATCAATAAAGACTTATTTATGTTCAATAAGTTTCAATCCCCTAGATCGGGGAAATTTGAATCAAATCAGTGCAATCGATCCAAGACGAAGATACAGATATGTTCTTTTAAGTTTCAATCCCCTAGATCGGGGAAATTTGAATCAAATGCGGTTGAAATGGATACCGAATACATCTTGGCTTAACAAAGTTTCAATCCCTAGATCGGAAATTTTCAATCAAATATGAGGAAGCTAAGGCTAAACTTGAGCAATTAAATGCTACAGTTTCAATCCCCTAGATCGAGGGAAATGTGAATCAAATGTCCTGAAAAAGGACGTGATATCATCTACCTTGAGAGGTGGAACGTTTCAATCCCCTAGATCGGGGAAATGTGAATCAAATTATCGCTATAACGAACAGTCTGGTGCATATCTGTCAGATGGTTTCAATCCCCTAGATCGGGGAAGTGAATCAAATATCTTGCCCTAACGAGCGTCGCCGTCTTGTCACTTACAATGTGTTTCAATCCCTAGATCGGGAGAAATGTGAATCAAATTTCGACGCAGTAAATGAGGTGGGGGCTTACGTTAAGCAAGTGTTTCAATCCCCTAGATCGGGAAATGTGAATCAAATTAGTAAATAAAAGCTAGCTAGGGCTAGCGATCAGCTGGTTTCAATCCCCTAGATCGGGAAGGTGAATCAAATCGAAAAGCATTAAAGCTTGGCTAACGAAGGTAAAGTAGCAGTTTCAATCCCCTAGATCGGGGAAAATTTGAATCAAATATTAGAGGAGTTCATTCCAGACGAAGATGATACAGAAATCGTTTCAATCCCTAGATCGGGGAAAATGTGAATCAAATTACTACAAAAAGCGACTTCGTATGGAGAGCTGAACTGTTTCAATCCCCTAGATCGGGGAAATTTGAATCAAATTTCTACCGTTTCGAGACAAAATACGATACAACACCTATGGTTTCAATCCCCTAGATCGGGGAAATGTGAATCAAATTCGCCGTCGACGGCGAAGACGAGCAGGTGGTCGCAGCTAGCGTTTCAATCCCCTAGATCGGGAGAAATTTGAATCAAATTGGAAAGAATAATGCACACAACTATGAGATAAATACAAGTTTCAATCCCCTAGATCGGGAGAAATTTGAATCAAATACGTTACCTATAGAAGCTCTTCTTAGAGCTGTATGGGTTTCAATCCCCTAGATCGGGGAAATTTGAATCAAATGTTATACCAACATTAACTAGTTCTCTACTAGAGACTATAAGGTTTCAATCCCCTAGATCGGGGAAATGTGAATCAAATAACATAGTGCAATTCCAAAAAAAGAAGCGATTACTACGTAGGTTTCAATCCCCTAGATCGGGGAAATTTGAATCAAATGACGATATAAAAACGTTGATAGATTTACTCGATAACGCGGTTTCAATCCCCTAGATCGGGGAAATTTGAATCAAATTGTGATCGTTAAGGTCACAGGGATAGACCAGGAGCTCTATGAGACGTTTCAATCCCTAGATCGGGGAAATTTGAATCAATTTATTTTTGGCACTGGCTCTATGTGCCAGGAAGATGACTCGTTTCAATCCCCTAGATCGGGGAAATTTGAATCAAATCTAAAACACGAGTCTTTGAAGCCTACCAGGGTTATTAAAGGTTTCAATCCCCTAGATCGGGGAAATTTGAATCAAATCTACTCATATGAACATAGTACAATTTCAAAAGAAAAGTGATGTTTCAATCCCCTAGATCGGGGAAATTTGAATCAAATAGCCTAAAAAACACATTAAGATTAACAATGAGTTTTTAAAGAACTATTGAAAAGCGCCATTATATCATATGTAGCTAAAAAGTCCGAGAATCTAGTCAAATTTCTAATTTCAAATTCCTAGCGTTTTACTAAATTTATGCTTAAGATAATGAATTTTTAGGTAGTTTGCAAGATAACAAAAGTCCGAGAATCTATTTTTCAAAAAAATGAAAATTTTAGTAGTTTTTTTCGAACTTTTGCTAAATTCGATAAATTAAAGTCCCTATAATAGGCACTTTTAAACAGACTCAAATTTAAAAAGTCCGAGAATCTATTTTTAGAAGTATTAAATTTGAGGTTTTCGGACTTTTTTTGAAACTTAGTAAAAATATAAAAAGTCTCTAAAATAGGGCTTTTTGAATTTTATAAAAGTCCGAGAATCAAATCCCTAAAAAGGGAGTTTTTAGATATATGTATCTGATATATGAAATATCTTTGCTTCGCCTAAGCTTTCGCTTTTTAGCTATGCAGGTTTTGCAGAGGCGGTAGAGGAGGACTTTGTCGGTTTTGGGATCGATGATGCGGGCAATGCGGTCTTTTATACAGATGTATTCGTTATCGCGAATGTCAAGCTCAAAAAAACCGAGTAGTTAGCGCGCCGTCCGTAGCTCTCTAGCAAGGCGGCTAGTTTGTTTCGGCGTTTGGTCGCGCGGACGTCGTAGCAGATGATTAGATTCACTGAAATCTCCCGATAAATGGCTTGTATTTTTTTCATTTTGCGTTACGGCTCGCTTTAGCGCGTAGGCTTGCTTATCTATGATATCCTGCGCTTTTAGCTCCTCGCCTCTGTACTCGGTATGAGTAAAGAGCTTTTTCGTTTACGTTTTTTTAGTGATATTTTTGCCTGGTTGCGGCAGATAAAAGCCCACTCTTTATCTCAAAAGGCTCGTTTTTGTTTATCATCGAGATAATGGCGCGATCGACGATGAAGGCGCGAAACTCCTCGATGAGATCGAAGGCTAGAGTGGGCTTTTGCTCGTCTAGAGCGTGCAGATACGAAACGTGGGGCGATAGGCCTGCTGCGGCGATGGATTTTAAAATCTTTGAGTAAAGGATCGCATAGCCGTAGTTTAGAGCGGAATTTACGACGTCGGTAGCGCCCTGCGTCACTCTGCCGCTAAAGCCGAATTTATAGTCGATGGCTTTTTGCGATAGCCTGCCAATAGGCATTTGCCGCACTACCCTCAAACCCCAAAAAGCTCGTTTACGCTAGCGGCATTTGGCACGCGAGATTTTTAAAAATATCTTGTATCGTTTTGATTTCACAGGATAAGTTTTTTTGTGGTATTTGTCGAGATATTTTAGATAGTTTATCTGGTTTTTGAGCTTGCCGATGATGAACTGCTGGGCGATACGAAGCGGTCTTTTGGTCTTTAGCAGCGAAATTTGCGAGGCGGCAGTTTTAGAGATGGCGGAATTTGCAGTAAAGAGCGTAGCGTAGCTGAGATTTGTCTTTTCGTCGATGAAATTTATGGAGATTTTGCGCTTTGCGCACTCTTTGATGACGGCTGAGCTTAGCGAAAGTGGGCGTTTATGATGATTTGAGTTATTTGATTTATGGGGAATTTATGCTTTATGACGCCTTTATCCTTTAGGACGAATTTACCTTGAGATAGGGCTAGAAAATAAAACGGCGTCGTGATGTGGATAATGGAGCTTTGCGAGAAGGTTTTTAGATACTCTCTTTTCTTTGCTTCAAGCGCGTTTTGGACGGATTTTTACGGCAGGGGCGTTTGGCGTTTTTATAGTAGCTTATGATTTTGGCTTTTTTGGCGGTTTTGCCTAGATCGTACGGGAAATTTACAGCCGAGAGAGCGTCGGCTATGGTTTGTTTGTCCGTAGTTTTTTTAAAAATCTACGCGTCAATTGTCAAAAACTTCGTCAAAACGCATACCGAATATTTCGTTTTGCCGCGGCGAGAAAAAGCTTAAGCGAGATAGTCTTTAGATGATAAACATAGGCGTTTAAATTTTTCTACGCTTTGGCTTATCGTCGGCCTTTTGGCAGAACTTGCGAGTTTGGCTAGGATCCGCTCAAATTTTTTTCCTCGCCTATGCTTAAATTTGCGCCTTTAAAATTTACGCCGAGAAATGCAAATTCGCTATCTTTGCCGTGAATGGAAGTTTTGGCTTCGTTTAGGAATAAATTTATGGTTTTTAGGAAATCTTTTTAAGCGCGCGAGCCCTTGTTCGGCGGCTTCGTATGAAGTAAAAAAATACAACGAAATCATCGGCGTATCTGACGAATTCGGCGCCGCTTTGCTCTAAGAAATTTATCCATCTGATTTAGGTAAATATTTGAAAGGAGCGGACTTAGGACGTCGCCTTAGTGAACGCCTTTTGCGTGAGCGCTGTAATCAAAATGCTCGAAAAATTCCGTTATTTATCCAAAGCTCGATAAGCCTAATAATACGCGCGTCGCGAATGTTTGAGCGCAAAATTTCAAGCAACTTTTCGTGATCGATAGTTTCAAAGAAATCTTTGATGTCGGTTTTTAGGGCAAAATCATAATTTTTGAAAAAATCCCTAGCTCGGTACACGGCGTTAGCGTAAGATTTGCCGGCGCGGTAAGCATAAGAGCGGTTTGAAAAGCCTTTGTCAAAATAGCTTGAAAGCTCGCCGATAAGGATATTTTTGCGCAAATTTATCTTTTAACGACGGGATGGCAAGTTTACGGAGCTCGTCTTTGTTCTCTTTTGGAATAAAGGCTCGTTTTAGCGGCTCGGGCGAATAAGAAAGATTAAAAATTTCATCTTTTAACTCAGCATAAAAAGAATCCGTGCAAATGTCATCAATGCTAAGTCCGTCAAGCCCTAACGCCGTATGCTTAAGCCTTTTTTAAGGCATATTCAAAGGCGTTGCTAGTAAAAAAATATCCTCTAAGCTTAAATCAAACACAAAACTCCTTTTTTTGATGGTTTTGCAATTTTGCGGTGCGAAATTAGATCCGATCCACCTTTATCTTGCCCTAGTCCAAAAAAACGGTGCTTTTGCCAACGCCCGTGATACAGGCTAGCTGCAAAAGCTTTGCCGAGCGTTCGTCAAGTCCAAAAACTCGCATTTTTTTCCGATCATGCCGCCAAACTGCATTTTTAGCGTGCTGGCGGTTTGAGTAGCGATTAAGATCGTAAAATCTCAAATTCTGCTCGAAGCGGTCAATTTGACTTCAAATTTATCCATGCTTTTTGCCCTGTTATACTCTCAAATCTCATAGCGATTTGACGGATGAAGGATTTAAAATCTATATCTCGGCGGACGAGAACGTTTTTTTGTTTTTATGCGAAGCGGTGTTTGGAGCGAAATTTCACAATCGCCTGCGGTGAAATCGGGCGTGAAATGTAACGTTTCGTGAGTCTTTGAATATAAAGATTTAGGATCAAAGATTTTTACCGTTTAAGCTCAGATGCGTAAATTTAAATTTGTCCCTATTGACGCCAAGACCGATTTCTTGCATATTTTGGGTGGCTATAACAATATGATGTAGGCAATTTGTAGCATAATCAAAAAAAGTATAATTTTAAAATCGAAACTTCTTTGATTAAGGTTAATATCTAGTCTAAAATTCGGAGTATCGGATACGTTTTCAAAAAAATCGTTATACACGCACCGCTCGCAAATGCCGCACTCCTCGCAGTTTACGCCTACATATGGGCAACAAGCTCGCCTAAGAGCGTATCCTAAAAGCGCCCCTAATCGTAGAGCCGATAAAAAGGGCGGGACGGCTTTAAATCTATGCCGTGGACACCTACTTCTAAGTATTTAAGCATGGATAACCTTTGCGATATTTTTTTGTGAAAATTATACTATAAAATAAGCTTTTTATACTCTAAGCTATGCAAAAAGCGCTTCTGATTGTCAGTAATTGACAATCTTTTGCTGTAGGATTTTTGTCCACTGTTTGCGCGGCACCTCAAAAGCAAACATGGATCAAAAAGGCGAGTTTGATGAAAAAAATAGGCTATTTGAAACATTTCAGTTTTTTTGGCGACAATAATGCCAATTTATATATTTTAAAAGGATAAAATATGCAAAAAAACGAGATTATAATATATTATCACACATAAAGAGAGAGATATCTCTTTCGACTAGGATTAAAAAAAGATAAAAGCAAATACAGTAGAAAAGTAAAACACAAAAAAATGCGGCAATAGACTGACGAGGCAAAAAGATCCTACCAAGTTAAGTTTGTTAAGCTGTAAAAAGGATTTGAGGCGCTCTATAATATAAAACTCACGCAATGATGACCTATGGGCACAAAAAAACAGTAAACTTTTTTTAGTTGTCACTTTGTCTCACTATCTATAAGACATCTTATAAATTTTCAACATAATATGATTATGGAAGCATAACTTCGTGAGTGCTTATAGCTTGTCCTACTCTTTTTATCGTGATTGCATCTAAGCTCTACGTTGTTGCAATCGCTATTTATAAAAATCGCAACTTACTGCTAGCTATAATTGTATGCGGTTCTATTGAGCTAAATTTATTTAATGCATCTTAATATTTTTTTATATAAATACTTTCGTTAAGACTGGCTTTTTTTGGCTGTTGATAATTTTTTTCTACTAAATCTGCCGCTTTTTTTAAATTCCTCTTTTATTATCCTAGATGATCTTGATAAAAGACGTTTTGCTGTTTTATTGTTTCTTATTTCTTCGTAATCGTTACTATCTATATACTTATATATTTTTTTGGTTGTAATAAAAAAATTTTTCTGAAAATCTTTTTTTAAATAAGCTTTGTCCATATTGTCAAACAAATTACATAAATATTTATTTTTTTGGGAAATAATAATTCATCTTTGCCAGATAAAAAAATATAATAATTTTCTCTAGAACCCCAACACGCTCATCACAGATATACTTTTTCAAATGGTACTCTTTTTTTATATTTAATAAAATTTTCTTTGTAATCTTTGATAACTTCGTATTTATATATTTCATTTGCATCTACTTTCGCTTCATTGTTATTTATGATATGCTTTCTAAGAATAAGACGTTTTATGAAAAAAATCTACTATCGATACAATAAAAATTCTTAGACTACTACTTATGCTTGTTGTGCTTAATTTAAACAATACGGATAACAAATAAATAACTAAAACTGGGATAGATAATATCAAGTAAAAAAAGAAAAATATTAAGAAAAATAGAATAAAGACATCACATCTGGTATATTGTAAGTTTTTTTATAAAAAAAGATAAATTGGGTAAGCTCTTGTGGAAATCGATCTAAAAATTTCTTGTACGGTTTATAGCCTTTTTGGTATGATCTTTTTCAGTTTGTAATTTAAGTAATAAAAAAATTAACAACAAAAATTCTATCTTTTTGTTGTTCTCTGATAGACATTAAGCATTCTACAGCATTGTTGCATATGGCCGCATTAAGTTCTTTTCTTATTTTTTTCATACGATGAGTTAAGTAAAGTACTTTTATCGCCTCATCTTTGCCATACTTTTTGGCTTTCTACTCCAGCTCTTGTCTTTCTTGATATGGAGCAAATTTAATACTTTTGAGATTACCTTGCTTGCAAGTTTTTTCAAGACAGGATAATGTGTCCCCATCAGCAACATCGCAGTGGGTTAGAGCTATGGCTCCATCTATATCATACTTTTGTTTTATCTCTTTTATCTTATCGATCTCGCTAAGCTCTATTCGAGCGCTTGAAGCATTTATAACGTAAAACAAAGTATGTATGATCTTATTTGGATTCTTTTGACTCTGTTTTTTTGGGCCAGAAATTTATCAAGCTCTATCATCCATTTTTTTGATTATCAGGCTCCAAACCTACAGAATCAAAAACATTTATCTTTATACCATTTTTTTTAAAATGATATGCTTGAAAATTTTCAGCCCAGCTAGTTACCGGCTCACCTGAACCGGTAGTAATTTATCCACATCAAAAAGATAATTTGCAAAAGAGCTTTTTACCAGTGCCGGTTTTGCCTATAATTAGAACATTACAAGCGATGCCCACATCTATCCCTTAAATTGATCTTTTTGTTGCATTCATAATCTCAAATATAAATTTTGAGTTAAAAACTTCAGCCCAAACAGGCATCTTTCCGCTCTTTAAAAAATCACTCAATGCCTTGGCATTTGCTTCAACAATAGCTGCTCCAAATCCGTAAGTAAGTCCTCCTGCAACAGCTGAGTTTATAAGCTGCCCTAAAAATAGGTATAAATTTTGTAAGACTCGCTGCAGTCATCTTGCCTAATATTGGTAGTAGATTTGCCCTTAAAAGCTCTCCCTAAATTTAAATAACTGCCAGTATTTAGCCAAAAGATATTTGTTATCTTTACGCACATAACCAGTTGTTGCGGTGCTATAAGAAGAGCATCCGAGATAGGCACTGGATTTAGTCCCGCTGTCGCAGCAGTAGTTGTGGCAGCCATTTTTACTATCTTATATGCTTCTTGCTTTTTAAGCTCTATCGAAGAAATTTGTGCCGATATAAAAGCCTGCCTTAAGTGTTCACTGTCAAGTTGGCTAACGGACCACTCAAGTAAAAGCATCTATATCAAGTTTCATGCTTTCATTACTTGTAGTTTCAAAAAAATCATTGGGCCGATTTTTCTTTGATGATGCCTTTAAATTTGCTTGCATCCTTACCACTACCATCCTCTAGCTCTTCATCGGTATCACATTTTTGTAAAAAAACTATTGCAGTTTTATATCCGTTATCTTTAAAATACTTGATATTTTTTTATATCGTAAGGCGTTACTCTATGATTTGCTATAGATATGCAATACCAAACTATATGTATCTGCTCATCTAGATTCTTTTTTGAAGTTTTTTTCAAACTCAGGGATTATATTTTGCTCAGAAATTTGTGTTATTTTTGCTTATTGGCGCTCGTTGTCTCATATCCTTCCGTATCATAAAAATATAATCGGCACGCTTCCGCTTGGATCCTCTATCTTATTCATACCCTTAGTAATAGGAACCCCGACACCAGCCTTTGCCATATTTTTTTACCAAATATACGATTGATAAGAGAACTTTTACCAACTCCTGTTCCGCCGACAACAGCTAAATTTGGCTTTTTTATAACTGCTTTCTGCTCTTCGAACTCTTTTTGAAACGCCTCTTCAAAAATCCTTAGTAAAATCTGACATTTTTTTCTCCTTTTTTTATAGGTTTTTCATAGCAAGTATTGACATTATAACAAAAACTATTCTTATTAATAATAAATGCCTCAGTCTATAATTTATGGTACTTTTTTTCCTATCGTTATAGCATACTGAGTAGGCGTCTTGTAGGGCATTAGGTAAGATGCTGTTGTAACCGATCAACCATTTAGCAATATCTTAATTCAATTTATTAAAAAAACCTATAAATATAAAAAGGAACTAAAGTAGATCTTAGTAAACTAAATGATTTTTGTAAAAACCAGGCCAAACTATAATGCATTAATAAATTATCTCGTTTTTACAAGAAGTAAAATATAAAAAGCGACCTTAATCTACTATGACTACAACAGAAATAGCAAAGCAGAGCCCTATGAACATTCCATTGTGTCATTTCAAATAATCCCTAAAGCAAATTTTTCAAATTTATCCTTCAAATTTAAAGGCTCTACTATCTTTATAAACGGTAGCCAATATTTTACAACCCGCAGTATCTCATCATCGTAGGCTACTTCCGTACTTATGATGATTTTATCATCTTCCTCTTGCACTACTTCGTAATTTGGCAAAAAAACTCTTTTCTCTTAAAAATACTCCATAGCTTCGTTTTTGATTTCAAGCGTAACTTTAAATTTATCATCCGAAAACCAGTTTGTGTCGTTTTTCTCGATACGTTTTAAAAACTCGGCATTTGCGGAGAAGGTATCGCCCTTTATCTTTATGCGTTTTATTTTAGAGAGAGTGAAGTTTTTTTAGTTTGCCTTCGTCGTCTGCTAGTAGATACCATATGCCGCTATTATTTATTAGTTTATACGGCTTTAGTTTGCGCTCTTTGTCGTTATATTCGCAGTCTACTATACGATTTTTTATCACTGCGGCGCTTATGGCTTCAAAGTCGTCTCTTGAGATTTGGATACTTTCAAACCCTTGGTTTTTGATTAGATAGGCTTTGTTTAGCTTCTCGTTTAAAACGTCGCTAATAAATCTATCGTCTAGCGCGGGAAATAGCGACCTTGCGCCAATTAGCGCGGCAAAGGCTTTTATGTCTTTAAAGCCTAATTTACCAAGAGCATACTCCTCTAGGAAATATTTGCCGTTTTCTTTTTGGATAGGCAGGATACTAAGCCGCTCAAAAATCTCTTAAAATCGTTCTTTTTATTTACGCTAAATTCTTCTACGAGTTCGTCTATGCTTAGCCTTTCGCGCTGTTTAGTTTTACTATGATTTGAGCAAGCCTGACGGCGATTTTATCGTGAGAGCGCATTTTAATCCTTCCTATTTAAATTTGACGTATTTTAGCTAATTTTTTCCTTGCGACGCAACCTGTCGCGGCAATACGTTAAATTACTACAAAAATCTAAAAAGGAAGCCGATGTATAAAAAAATAAAATTTCAAATCTCATCACAGCGATCTCGTGTGGGCTTTTTGAACGCGAACATATCGTGGCAAACGTCCTTTTAGCCGTTATTGCAGGACAATCCGTGTTTTTATACGGGGTACCAGGTACTGCCAAAAGCCTCATAGCTCGCCGCATATCTTTAGCGTTTAAGGACGCTAAACACTTTGAATACCTAATGCAAAGATTTTTCTACTCCAGACGAAGTTTTTTGGCCCCGTAGACATTAAAGAACTAAAAGAAGGACGATATGTCCGCAAGATAGAAGGGCTACTTGCCAAGTGCTAATTTTGCATTTTTTAGATGAAAATTTTTAAAAAGCTCAGCGGCGATCTTAAATACGCTACTAACTATAATAAACGAAAAATATTTAGAAACGACGGCAAAGACGTAAAAGTCCCACTGCATGCTTTAATAGCCGCCAGCAACGAGACGCCCGCACAAGGAAGCGGATTGGAGGCGCTTTACGATAGACTAAATATGCGCCTTTTAGTCGAGCCGTTAAAAGAGTGGGATAATTTTAAGAAATTTGATTGAAAGGCAATTGAGGAAGCAAATGTAAGCGATGATGAAAAAAATCACGCTTGATGAGCTAAATTGATAACAAACGGAGCTAAAAGCGGTTAAACGTTAGCCCCCAAAGCCTTGAAATAATAAAAAGAAATCAGAGAAAATATAGAAAAGCTTAATGTCAAAAACGATCAAGACGGTAGTAGCGATCCGTATCAACAAAGCCGCCAAGAAACAAGCGATGAGCAGATTTTACAAGAAAATCAAAGCCATATATATGTATCGGATAGACGCTGGAAAAATTTAGCCCACATCTTAAAAACCTCCGCATTTTTAAACGATAGAAGCGAAGTTTTGCCTGCGGACGTTTTGTTGCTAGCCAACTGTCTTTGGAGCGAAAAAGAGCAGATAGAAGCGATCAAAAAAATATCGTAACGCAAAGCGCTGGCAAAAATCTAAGCTCAAAGCTCATTATAGAGTTAGAACAAAGGGCCGCAAGACTCGCCGACGAGTACTATCAACTGTGTTTTTACAAGATGATGAATATAAAACTAAAGAAATTTCTAATGGCATTCCGCATTACAGATTTGAGTATTAGACTAAACAAATACACCGATCCGAATGATCAAATAGATATTTTTATTTTACGTTCCTTTTTAGCCCATTTGAGGGCAATCCGCTAAACGAACGCGGAAATTACGAACGAAGGATATATTACACAAGGGATAGCGCTGTAAATATGGGATACCATATATCAGCAGATAAAAGGCGCACTAAGGGGTGGCTGGCTATCCGGGTCATTTTTTCAGCAATACGTAAAAGGCATTAGCTCAGATCCTATCATGCCGATAGCCTTGCGCAAAAAGGAGATATGATAGCAATCGATGCGAGGCTCAGAGATAGCAATTTAAACGAATGCGAGGAAATTTTCAGGCGAGCTTGAAACGATAATGAATGAAACCAAAGCAAAGCTCGGCGATGATTTTTAGTAAAAGCATTAATATATTTTTTATCAGGTAATCAGCAAAATATCGTAGAAACTGCGCTATCAAATGAACTAAAGGCACAAAAAGACTAAAAACTAAGCTAAACCGCTTAAAAAGGATATAAGCGTCCATGAGATCAGATAGGGAGGATTTTTTTATTTCAAATCCTAATAAACGAATGCTTGGTCGAATTTGCCGGCTTTGACGGTAAGGGCTTGGCGGAAGCTATAAAAAGAAGTCGTCAAAAAGAGGAGATAAATTTTAAAAACGATCTTGGCTTAAACTTTAACAGAACACGCAAATCCGCTAGATGCTCATGAGCGAGCAATGAGGCAAATGCAAATAACATTGCGCCGCGGTATCTACCTGGATAAGCTAGACATAGCCGATATCTTTACTTTTTTTACAGCTTTGCGGTAGGTTTTTTTAACTCCAAGCAAACCGATAAATGTAATCAATTTCACAAGATATTCAAAACAAAAAGCGACGAGAACGGCGGCGGCGCAAATACTCCCGAAACGGACGCCAAAAAAAGATATGAACGAGAAGCTATTAAATTTGGCTGAGGAACTTTTAAAAAAAGCGCAGATCAAGCTAGGCGGGAATATAGTGAAAAATTTGATAGCGACGTCATAAAAAGCTACAAGAAAAAAAGATATATGCTGACATCAGGATGTATCTAAAAAAAGATAAACGATATACGAGACTTTTTTTAACGGGAATTTGGCTTTGATCAAAGCGAGGCTGAGTATCTAAGCTGGGGTCTTAGCACAGGAAGTAGTTGCGGCAGGCGGCTGGAACACTTTTAAAAAAAGTATCTAAAACATATAAAAAAATGACGCAAAACTAAAAAGAAATTTTGCGACAAGATCGGTAGAATAGACGGCAAAAAGGATAACTTAAAGATGCGAATAAATTTGAAAAAAACCAAGATCAGACGTAATCAAAAAGAGGAGATCGACGGCATAAAACTAGGCAGCGATATAGATAATCTCTTGCCCTAGCGAGCTAGGGCTAACAGACAGGGATACGCAAAATTTTTATTCGATATAAAATTTGTAGAAAATAAGCTAACGTGCTTTGAAAGCTTTTCTACTGAGCAGATGAAAATATCCGATAAAATTTTATACAACGCCGATACCAAAGGACCAATCATACTTTGCGTAGATTTTAGCGGCTCTATGAGCGGTATCCCCGAAACCGTCGCAAAGGTGGCGACTAAAATGATAGCCGACATCGCAAGAGCAGAGGATAGGCTTTGTTATGTATTAGGATTTGATACAAGAGTGATCAAAATAGATCTAAACGGCAAAGAGGGCCTAAAAAAATTTGGCCAAATTTTCGCTACAAAGGCTATAGCGGCGGTGGTACTGATCTAACTCCTGCCGTAAGAGAGGCTCTAAAACTAATAAAAAGGGCGGATATGCAAATGCCGATATTTTTAACTATCTCAGATATGGTGTTTCCTGTAACGGATGAGATAAAAAAATATAACCAAAGAGATAAAAAAATGCGGTAGTAAAATTTATGTGCTGATAATCGCCGACGATAAATTTGAACCCGATGGGAATTTTTGACACAGCTTGGCAGAGAAAAAAATCGAGAAAAAAAGCTAATATTTTTTTGAAGTTAGATGCGAAAAAAATGACGCAACCTGTCGCTATGCAATGCTAAATTTACGTTGTAATTTAAATCAAAGGAGATCAAATGAGTTTAAACGTAGATTTTATCCAAAAAGGCTAACGAGGCGGTAGCTAAAGCAAAAAAAGCTTTAAGATGAGCGAACTAGCGAGTCAAATGCTAAATTAACCCAAAGCATAAAAGCTAACTAAAAAAACCGATCGACAAAGATGAGCAAGAAATAGACGATATGTACTATAAAGATACCTTTGGTCCCTTTGGAGGCGTGGCAAAAACTATCGGATACGCCGCTAAAACGGCTATGGGACTAGATGAGTATAATGAAATAGACGAGAATATCCTAAAAAGCTATCTAAGATTGAAAGTAAATTTCACGAAAAACTATTTGCCTGAGCTGCTTTTTAGAAATCGGCAAAGACTACGGCGAACAGGAAAATAATGCTATAAATTTAGCCATAAACCCCCTAGCCCAGATAGGTATAGATACGGCTTTGATCAAATTTTATTGGACGCTAACTCAGCTGCAAATGTCCATAAGCGTTCAAAACCTACAAGCCGGAATGAACGGAAGCAGTAAGGTAAGCGAGATGAAAGAAGCCCTAAGACAACTACAAGCTACAGCGCAAAATTTGACAACTATTGCCACAGAGTATGATTGGGAGGTAGGCGGAGTGGGATTTTGCGATAAAGTCAAGGAGGAAAAAGTGAACACGAGTAAGTCTTTTTGTGAAAATAAGCGATACTTTAAAACAAATCGCCGATAATACAACTTCATGCAAGGATACCGATGAAGTACTGGGGTATTACAAAGATAGGTTTGAGAGTTTTGAAAACATTGTCAATAATCCCGAGCTAGGCGCAGATGACGATATTAAATTTAACAAATACGGCAAAATAAACGAATGGCTGATAAAAAGACAAAAAAAGAATAGAAGGGCTAAAATCCAAAAATTCATTTGATTTTTAGTTCTTTGCTCCGTGTTTTAAAAACACTCGATCGCGCTCTGGGCAAAAATGGTTTTGCGAGCTGATAGCGGTGTCACTCAAAGCAAATAATCAAAGCGAGAAATTTAGCGTGCGAGGTCGAGCAACTCATTACCCGCCAAGGCACCGTAGCTGTAGCGCAGGCACAAGCAAAAGGCAAAAAAGCCGCGTTAAATGCTGCTAGAAAAGCCGTAAAATCGGCAGTGCTTTACGGCTATTTTAATGCCGAAGAGGCGTCAGTGTATATTAAAACAGATGCTGCGCCCGGCATATCTTTAGAAGATATGCAAGAAATATTAGGCATTACGGCAAGGGCTTTTTAGCCATGAAACAGTCGTAAGTATAGAATATATACATGATGAAACCATGAGTGGAGCCAAGATCGTCATCATAGCGGCATCTCAAGATGAGTAGCCAGCCCTCCCCGCTTCTGCCCTAGCCTTGACTACTTTGGCCAGTACGCTCCCCTCCGCCACGCCTATTATCTTTGCTCTTAGCTTTGTCACATCGGCATGGCCAGGGGCTTTGGCGCGCACGGTTTCGTTTCGCAAATCTTGAAGTTCGGTTATGACCTTTGGTAGAGTTCTGGTTACGTAGTTTTGCAGCAATTTCCCTCAAGTGCACCTTGGATAAGTTGGTTTTTGAAAAGAATTTATAGGTTCCTAAATTTGGCTTGTTTTCAAATATATCACTTACGGTAAAAGCTCGTGCCTTGCACTTCGTATGGGATTTTTAATATAGACGGTTTTATCTTTGCGAGTTGTTCCATGAGAACTTTAACAAAGGCGTAAATCTCTTGCTCCATAGTTTTTGAGTATTTGACCACGACGGAGCTAAAGTCATAGAGCGGGTTGGCTATATTATCAAGGTATTCTATCTCGGCGGAGATGATATTTTTCTATGCTATCTGGATGCATTAGATTTATTAGGCTTCGTCCGAAACAGTAACGGATCACATTTCGCTTTATCTCTAAAAAAACTCGGCGCTTTTATAGACATCAGGATGAAATTTGCCATCATCCTCAAAATAGCGCGTCTCTTGCTTTGTCTTTATGATGAGAGGATAAACATAAGCGTTGCCGTATACTGCGTAAGTATGGCCGCTTACGGTAAATCTGCCAGGTAATCGTCTCTAACGCACTCAAAAATCATTTCTAACTAGCTCCCTAATATCGCTTATGATAAACCACTTTTTCAACATCGAGCCTTTTTTTCTTTATAATACTCAGGCGCTATCTCGCTCATATCTTCATCGGTTACGGCAATAACTTTTTGCTACGAACAAATTTGAATAATCGGTTAAAAAAATAGCTGCAAATACTTGCCGTCGCTGTCGCTCGAATTATGCTTTCGTAAATTTGCTCAAGCTCGGCTTCATGAGAGTTTATCATGTCCCGCCGCTTGCTTTTTATCTTACCAAAGGCCACCTTGCCTTTGGATATCAAAATCTTAGGTGTTGCTCGATGACATCCTTTGGTAGTATGGGTTAGAGGATGAGGGATGTTGTGCATTTTAATCATTCCTCGCGCAAAGATAGGAGTTCTTTTCTATATATTCATCTACTTTTCGAGATCTATCTCACCTGAATTATACCAAGCGTTTGCTCTTTTAATCCTAAATATCCAGACCTAACCCATCAATCAAATTGTTCAGCAAAAATTCCCACCTGCCCTCCACTGCGTATGCAACATCTGCTACATCTATCTACAAAACGTACCATGTCCAGCCAATATACGCCTGCCGGAATATTGGCATTTGGTATACACATACTTGATCTTTTCATGGTAAAACCTTGCTTTAAGGTATACATAACTCTTATAAAGACTCGGTTATTAAAACAGATATCGCCATAGTTATACCATGTCTTAAGTCGTAGCCTTTCTGAAGAAAAACAACCATTTACACTTCAACAAAACTTAGTAAAACTTCTTTTTTATTTTTATCGTTGAACATACCGAAATTGACCGAAATCAAATAATAAAAATAATTCATAAAAGGAATTGGTATTCCACTACACTCTGCCAATAGCGCCTGATGAACCTACCCAATCAGACATAAGATGGCCAACCAATTACAAAAACCACAAAAATCTTGGCAATAAAATTACCACCTTGGGTCAGATATCTCAGTTTTGATTGTTATCAATTTGTAACTATACAAAAGCATTAATGGCAGCCAGATTGGTTAGTATTGAAAAATAGTCCTATCAAGTCTGGGCATGCCAGACTTTTAACATGATGATTATTTTGAGTGGGTCTTTTACCGCCCCTCCGACTTTAGCTGAATCAGTCTGATCATAATTAATCTTAATTGCTCTCTAGAAATTGATTACTCTTGCACACAGTAGCACCAAAATCCAAGACTCTTGCCTTTAGCCGTATTTCTTGCAACATTTTTATTTATAGTCTTCTGCTATTTTATCCTTATCAAATCCTAATATCTCAACACATTCATTGTTATATCATTTGCTTTTTTTGTCTCAAAAATTTCCTAAATCACTTTCGCCAGGCTTTCCGACAAATAGTACATCTATTATTCCACCTATGACGCCGCAAGTGCCGGCTATCATATAGTCATATTTATCGCAATTGGCGTTTTTTTATAGGCAAAGTCTTCTTTGATTCTTTTTTGAAGTTCTAGAATCTGGCTTTTGGACATTAAGTTTTTAAAAGGGTCATTTGCCAGATTTAGATTGTATTTTTTAGCGTATTCATCTACTGAATTTAAATAATCAAGCCAGGACATGCTTTTTACTAAAATCAATTTGCTCCAAAAGGATCTATTGTTGTAATCTTGGCGCAAATTGGCTCACAATTTAGCTCTTTTTCTACCGTCTCTAAGTTTAAATCTATCATGCTATTTTTCATCGGTATTCTCTAGCAATTCCTGCATTTGACCCATAAGCTCATCAAGCAAAACATCGCTCTCGCTTTGTGATTTTTTTATATCATCTAGGTTGTTATTTATTTCATTTAATTTGTTGGTAACAGTTGAAACCTGATGTTTTTTTGGACTATTACGGCATTTGCTTCATCGACTAAATGTTTTTCTTTCACTTTAAAATACCTTTAGCAAAGTCGAGTAAATTATCGAGCCCGTCCTGTGCCTTACCCTTTAAAAATATTGCCAACATCAAAATACCCAACAACATTAAATATTTCAGCCATTTTATCTAATGTTTGAGTGTCTATGTTGTCTTTAAGTTTTACTACTTTTTTTCTTTTTGCCATCGTTATCTACTTCTACTTCTTTATAGTTGTTAATTACTAGCTCAAACATAGGTTTCTTGGTTTGGATCACTAGTTAATTTTTAGCCTAGAAACATCTAATAGATCAGGGCACTGCAATTTATTAACACTATTTTTCGTATGTATCTTGTTTGAGAGTCATACTCTTAGCGGCACCAACAAACTGCTTTATCATTTTTTTCAAGTTGCTGGATTTTTTTGATTCTTATTTGCATCAGATTGTCTTACGTCATTTAATTTTAATACTATGTAGTTTATATCTTCTATAATGTTACAAATGCTTTTTTGTGTTTGTTTAATAGCTTCGTGGAGCATAATTTCTCTTTGCTTGTAGTTACTAACTTGATTTGCGCCTGTTAAATATCTAACCCCTTGATATGCTCCGACGCCCATTAAAACCGCAACGCCTATACCCGTAGCCATAGAAGACAATCCTAAAAGGCCGCCCATACCAAGAGTTGCAAGTCCAGAAGTCATACCGGCGGCACTTAGCCCAAGCACAGAGCCAGATAAATATACTGCGCCAAGCGGAACTCCAACGCTTGTAGCTTTTGCCGACAAGTCTTTCATTATAGATTTTATTTTGTCATCGTCAAAATTATTATAAAGTATGCTATAGTCTTGCTTAATAGCATCAACGGCAAGCTCAATATCACTATCTTTTTAGGCCAAATAATACCTTATTATCTTGTATAAAATTTACGTCTTTTTGCACTAACTGTATTAAAATCATCTATACCAGTAAAATAAATATTTGCTATATCTTTTACTAGTGATATCATAATCGATTTAAACTGTGATCCGTCAGAATTTTGCTTTTATATCTTCTAAAAAGTTCTTTTTATATCCGTTAAATTTCTCAGATGATGCATCAGACATATAAGCTCTAACTTCAAATCTAGGCTCTTCCCCAGCCTCAAGTCCGATCCTATCCATGAGTAAAAAAATATCTCCGCAAGCTCTTTCTCGTCTATTTTGTTATCATTTGATAATGCTGCATTTACAATAATTTTTCAAATATGCAACTTTTTAAAGGGTCTGGCATATCGGCTATTATCTTTAGCTGATTTTTCATCTTTTAAAATTCTCATGTTCTAGAAATTTTTATTAATAAATTCTTCCAAAAACATATAGTCGCAATCGTGCAGACCTTTTTATAATAATATTTTTCTTTTTCTGGGTCTTTAAATTTTATTTCGACATATTCATAATCAAGTTTAGAACTGCCGTTTTTTTGTCCGTTTTATATTTTTTTGCCCCCACTCTGCACTTTGTATTTCATCGTATACAAAAACAACTGGATCAGTTAGTATGACCTTTTGTATCATCTTAGTGCCGGTAAACAAAAGACCTTCTTCACATGAACCAGCCAGTGTATGATCAAAAAAATAGCTAGTATAGAGCTAAAGTCATCGAATTTAAAAAGCCTTAGAGGCATTATCAAGATATTTTTTTATCGATAGGAGCTACTAACACTTGACTATTTGCCACATCGCTTAGCTTGTTTACAACCTTATTTGCGAGCTTACCAAAAAAACCAGAAGTCATTTCAACAAGCTCATCATCAAGTTCTCTATTATCTCTTTCAATCCAGCTTTTTTTGAGATCATATATGCGTTTTTCTTTAATGTACGTATTTACGTTACCCATTTTTTTAATTCCTTGAATAAATTTCTGATAGTAGCAATAGTTTTTTTGTCATAATTTAAAAAAATGCAAAAACAATACTAACCGCCGATAGCAATAATGAAACAACTGCTATAATATAAACTTTAGTATCCTTTTTGATTGGAGTTCTCGTAGAAATTTCGGTATTGGCCATTATAGCTTGAGCATTTTGAGCTATTAGTTTTTTTCTTGCTCTTGATCTAGCCGACCCTTTTTCATCCATATGCAAAAATAGCTCTCTTATCTTATCGGCATTACTTTGTATGGCTTGGCCTTGCTCTTCGTCCACCTGATGCTTTTTTTATCTAGGCGAGAGTAAATTGATCTATCTTGTCATCAAGCCTTGCCTGATTTGCGGCAAATTTATCGGCTGCATCAAAATATCGCAAAAATGCCTTTGCGCTCTCGTTGCTAAGTTTGGTTATATTTCCGTTTGCATCCTTTAGTCCATTTTTAAACAAAAAGACATAGCTTGTTGGAGCGAAGTTGAAAAATTTACTTGTAAGCTGGGTAAATTTAATAGACTCTTGTACAATTTTAGATAACTCAAAAAAATTGCTTCGTTTTTGGCTTATTTGTGCTTTGCTGGTTAAATTTAGCCCTATCAGACAGCTTATCTTCTCTGCTTTTTACCCGCAATGCCAAATGTTGCAATATTTTTTTATATCTGATCCGTCAGTCTCTATCGTGCTTGCTTTAACGGATAATTCTTTGGCTTCCTTTATTTTTTTCATTAGCTTTTGCAGATATTTAAAAATATTTCCTCGGCTTTTTTTCTTTTGCTAGTTTGCTTTAGTTCGCTTTGAGACATGCTTTCTAAAAATTTCAATAGAGGGCATCTCGTCTTTTACTAATTCTGTCATTCTTTTCCCTTTGTGATTTGTTTTAATTTAGATCCAAAATCTGCCATAGTTTCAGAAAAGTTGTCCACAGAAGCACTTGCTTGTTTGGCGCTTTGGTTGATTTCTAGTTTGGTGTGTTCAAGCTTAGCGTAACTTTGTTTGGCATCGTTAAAAAAATCATCGTACGCTTCACTGAGCACAAACCAAGTTTGAGCGGCTTTTTATGTGGACTATCTCCCCGCTTTTAGTCATAAGTTGGATTTGAATTTTGCTATTTTTTTGCATCTCTTCTGCATCTATCCATATAATATACAGCAATAGTACTCATTATACCGCCAATAATAGAAGTTAAGACAATCGATGTTGGCTCGGCAAGAGTAGTTATCTCGCCGGTTTCTTCATCTTCATGTAACGGTAAATTTAAAATAATATTTAATCCAGGGACGGTAAGTAGAAATTTACTTATGGATTCGCTAAGTCCCAAAGAAGTAGCGCTAATAATACCTGTTATAAGTATTTTTACTTGCCTCATACATAACATCATCTTTATCTATGTCGCTTGGGGATCTGCTATGATTCTAATTGCGGCACAAATAGAACTAAACCCGGCACGAATAATTTTTTTACAGTATTCTTTAGCGTTGTTGCAAAAATATTGATAACCATAATGATAAGATTTGAAAAAGAAAGCAGAAAGCGATATTTTTAAATACATCGCTTACAATATCTTTCCATGTATTTTTTTAACTCTTCAAATTTATCAACCAATCTGCCTTTAAGCCGCTTTTATTATTTCACTTGGCTTTTTCATTTCCAAAATTTCTTTGAATACTATTTTTTTATTTCAGAAATAACTATCTGCGATATTTCTTTTTAAAAAGCATACCAAAGATAGCACCCTTTGCTGCGTTTACCATTTCTCTTGCACCTGTTCTTGTTGCATCTTTTTAGGTAGAAATTTTGTTTTTTTCCGTGAATGTGGGTAGGTGTTTTTTTGGAGGTATTTTTTTCCCTTTAGCTACAGCTTCATTCAGCAGCTTTTTCATCTATATCAAAAATATTCCTTGTTAGTTTTTTTCCGTTTTCTCTTTTTGTCTTTCCATTCCTCTTTTTGAATAATCACGCATCGATGTGTTTATGTCTCTACCTGTAAGTGCTAAATTATCTTCATCGGTTGCAAAGTCAGCCTTCTTTGTGTCACTTAACATAAAGCCCCCGTCTTTATGAAACTGTGATATTGATTCGATATGGTCAGGACTTGTTTCTTTTGGCTTGTTTTATTTTTTTCCAGTATATGCATCCACAACATTGCCATCTTTATCCATTTTTCTTTTTAGTAGAAATTTGATCCGACGCTATTTTTTTGCCATCTCCTGAAAATTACTTTGTCCTTTGCTATTTTTTTGTATTAGTGTATGTTTTTCTATCATATTCATCTTTTTTTATCTGCATATATTTTTTTGCTGAGCGTTATGTATAGTAGTAACATTTCCACCGTCTTGATTTTTGCAAAAAAACATACTTATAATTCCAAATTCGCTAATAATAGTATTTTTCTATCACATCTAGACATTGATCAGCGAGCTTCTTGCCATCACTATTTTTGAATCTTGCCTTCAAGTTCTTGCATTTCAATAAGTGCTGTTTCCAATTCATGATCTATTTCAACACGAATATCGTTTATATTATCGTTATATTGCTCACTAGCGATTTCAATATTTGTAGTTAAATCAATGTTTTTAAAGATTATATTTTTCCATCCTCATACCTCCTAAAATTTCATTATTTTTAACATATTTTTAAACAAAAACTAACTTAAATTTTAGTCGTCCAAATTTGCCTTTTTATAAGCCCGTTTTTACGCCATCTTTTTATGGCCGACAAATAAAGATTAAACGCTAAAAATTTAATGATTTTATACATAGCGTAACCAAACGATACATTTAACCACCATCCATATTTATGCTTCTCAACCCAGCTTTATTTTGAGTCTTTGAAAGGCTCTTTTTGTCTGTTCATTTATCTCTTTGCCATCGCTTGCTAAGTTTGCACAAGAGATGACGCTCACAACTAAATTGTTTAAATTTATGAGCTCCATCAAAAACTGCATTTGTGTTTCGTTTAAAGAATTAAAATCATCGTTTAGCGATACTATCTCGTTAATAGTTGTAAAATTAACAAGCTTGTTTTGCTTGTGATAAAAGATAAGTAAACTCTCTCAGAAGCTGCAAATTTTTCATCGGTTGTATTAAAATTTGAGTAATCATCTTTTATCGGCGTCATTCTAAGCAGAGATATATTTGGCTTTATGTTTCTTATCTCGGCAAGCGCTGTTTGAAGCTCAAAAAATATCTCAAAACTTTTGCTTTTCATGGATTCAAACGCATAAAATACCCCTCTAATCTCACCAGAAAAAAATCAGCCTCGATATCCTCCTCAAAGCCTCTTTTTACGCTCTTTTTTTACAAAACTTACCGTATCGTCTAATATATCGAAAAAAATCTTTTGCCTATTCGTATAGCTTTGCAAATACTTTTTAACTCCATAAACTCCTGCCCCCAGAGCAGCTACAAATATAATTTTATTCATAAATTTTTCTCCTTAAAAAAATTTTCTTATCATAATATCTTTTTATATACTCCCGCTACGTCTTTAAAGATCGTTGCTATTTCCTTCATTTGCGTAGCAGACCTTAGCTCTCTTAGCGCCTTAACCAAAACATTGTTTAGCTCAACTAGCTTGATGATTATCTCTTGTTGCTCTGTATCAAATTATAGTAATCTCTTACCTTTTTGTTCTGCGGTATCAATCTTGGAAATGTTATTTTTCTATCATGCGCTCTAATGTATAATCTATCATTAAATTTAGATCGCACAAAATCTGCAGATCCTCTTTGGAGTCTATAAATATATAGAAAAATTTGCTAAAATTTTTGGCATCGGAGTCTTTAAATCTCAAAATCTTTTCGCCACTGATAGACGAATAGGCAGATTTTAGATCTGGCAAATTTATCTACATTTGATAGTTTTTTTCTGCAAACTTTTCAATGACGCAAAAAAAGACGGTGAATCGTTTCATTAAATTTACGACTTTTTTCCATTACACTAGCTTCTAAAAAATCATCATCATTCATGCCTACGGGATATACTAAGGCTGATTTCCATTTTGTATTCGAGTCATACTGTTTTGTATTGTTTTGATTTTTATTCTTTATAGATATATGAAAATCATATTTACTAAGGTATCTTTTTTTAGCGTATATCCAGCAGTCACTAACGCTACTCCACCTACAATGTATTTTTATCATTTTCGCTCCTTTAGATTTAAATAATGATGAAAAATTTAACATAAGAGAATGACAGGTTGAGTCACAAAAAAATATACTTTTATGATACTCGCATCAATGCTTTCTTAAAAAAACACATATATCATAAAAAAACTAGCATATTGATTCCATTATAAAATCTATTTTTCTAATACAAGCGCCTTTTTTTACAAACGGTATTAAAATTTCAATATCACTCAAAAATCTAGTTTTTATTTTTTTGGAAAAACAATGATTTTTTTGATAAAAAAATAGTTTCATTTTTTTGGGAAAGATTTTATGGTTCTGATAAAAAAATAGTTTCATTTTTTTGGGAAAATTAAGTAGCAAATAAGGGTAAAAAAAGTATATTTTTTTGAAAAAAATAAACCACAGGGGAGTATTATGGCAAAAAGAAATCGTTGACCTAGAAAAAGTTCGCTCCACAAGCGCGAGGCTTTATAACAGGACACAAGAGATCGTAGATAGCCAAACTGGTGAAGTAAAGACGATAGTTACGAGTTTTTTTGCAAAAAGAACAAACAAAAGATGCCTTTATTAAAGTTTTTGTAGAAAAATTGGATTTTTTTAGTTGAAAAATCTTTCAAACAACGCCAGAACCGTATTTTTTTAGTAATGATAAAAAAACGTAAATTATAAAAAAATATTTTTTTAAATACGATAGCGATTTCGTTAAATATTTTTGAAGAGCGTAAAATTTCTAGCCAAATCAAGCGTGTATCGCGCTCTAAAAAGAGCTTGAGGATAAACAAGCTATTTTTTTAAAATCAGCGAAAATGATAAAGATAAATTTGACATAATCGGTAAAAACTCTTTTATGTTAAATCCGCAAATCGTCGGTAAGGGCTCGATAAAGGATCTAAAGCAATTAAGGCAAACGACCGTTAAAACATTTAACTTTGAAACACTGGAAATGACAAAGGAAATTTTTAACAGATGCGGCTTATGAGGGCTTTGATAAAGTTTTGGCAGCGCCAGATAGCTTCCAGGTAGATAGCGTCAAGCAGATTCAACACTCAGCCAACAAAAAGCGAAACTGAGATCGTGATTTCGAAAAAACATGAAGAAGAAGATGAGATTGTTGAAGTGGCTGCACAAACCAATAGTTTGCAACAATCAACGCAAAGCGCACAAGAAAATACTACTCCTAGCGGAATAGAGAGCGACATCGCTGATATCATGAAGTTTGTCGGGGCATTTAAAGGCGATTTTAAAGGCGATTCAAAATCATTAAGAGCAGAAAAAAAGCAGACGAATTAAATCAAAAGGCAGAACAATGAAAGTATTTTTTTGATCTAAATATCATCATTGATATTATCGATACAGATAGGATAAATAACAAAAAGGCCGTTGCTTTGATGCAAAAATCTAATGCGAAAACAAGATACTATCGTCATTAGCGAAGATAGTATTAGCACGCTTTATTATAATTTGCGCCATTCTCAACAAAAAGCAACTTATACTTCTGAATTTCTTGGAAGTCATTACTCAAAAATGGTGCGTATCTCCGTTTGGAATCGAAGGTATAAAAAAAGGCTATTAAGTATTCTAAAAACTCAAACTCTGATCTTGAAGATGCGCTACAATACTTTTGCGCAGACAAAGAGGGCTGCGAGGTAATATACACTAGCGATAAAAAAACTTTCCTAAAATAGCTATAGCAATCAAAGATTACGATGAAAAATTAAAATTGTAGGGAAAAAATTACCAGCAGAGATAAATTTTTCCCAGAGAGAAAACCATTTTTTCCCACACATGGGAAAAATGCAAAATGTGTTCTAAAAAAACGATTTTACAGTGGTTGGAGACTATTTTTTTATATACATTTCCTTCTATATCTATTCTTTTTTTCCAGTTTGCCTTTAAATAGGTAAATCAAAAGTTAATAACTTTTGAACTTTTTATTATTGTGCACATATTTTTTTCATTCTGAAAAAAATAGCACAAAAACAACTCAAAAAAATAAAAAAATCTATACCGATGTTTTTGTTAATAATTTATTAAATTTTATGTTGATGGCATTAGAATGTTAAAAAAACGAGTTTTCTGTTTTTTTAATGAAAATTTTCTAGACTACGTTGTAATTTTTTTAGGGTATTGTAAATTCTATAGATAAAATTTTCTTTTTGGGAATATTTATATTAATATGGAAAAAAATTGTTTTTTTCTCTGGGAAAAAAATGTTTTTTTATTTCAAAATTTGGATAGTATTTTTATTTTTTTATAAGATAAATTGATTTATTTTTTTGGGATATTATTATTTTTTTGAAATATTGTAGTTTTAAGAAATGTCAGCTGTAATAATATGTGGTTCTGATGCAATATATATGTTTTTTTAAATTTATGATATAATCTTTTAGACGCGTAAAAAGAATTAGCGTCTGTCTAATAACTTCATGAAATAGCATGATTGTTTTTTAAAAAGTCTCATTATTTTTTTACACTTTTTATTTTCTAAATACATAGTTTTAAAGGTATCTTGCTTGTTTTTTTCTTGATTTCCTAAACTATTACGTAGTAGCCGTTTATTTGTTTAGGTCCCACTCTTTTTATCTTTGTTCGCATATTCTATTATGATTACATTCCAACTTTTTTTATTTATAATATAATACCCTTTGTAGATCCTATTGGCGATAGACCATTCGTCTATAAAAAGCTTCTATTAATGGAGCTGTCCGAAGTTTGGAGGATTGATAAATTACCTTTACTTCGTTCAGTATTTTTGTTAGTTGATTTTACTTATATTTGTGATGTTAATAGGTTTTTTTAGTTCTAACTTGTGTTTTTGTGGAAAGCCCTGCCTTACGGCGGGGACCCGTTTTACTTTTGCAGACGAGCTTAGCACAGACTTAGCCCGTCTTTTTATATTTCCGTTTTTCGTCTAAATTTTTAGCCTTAAACTCTTCAAAGTTAGTTTCTGCTCTAAGTCTGGGGTCTAAAAAAATCCATTCGACCATTAAGATTTCTATCAGAGTAAAAACGTTATAATACTTTCATAAGCGTCGGTTGTAGTAATGCGGGTTGTGGACCCCGCCCCGACGCTCTTTTTTATTTTATCGTATATCGCTACCCTAAATCTTACCCCGTCCTTATCTTGCCACTCGTAAATTTTACCACCGTCATTATCGACAAACGGCTCTTTGTATTTTTTTATATATTCTCTGACAGACTCGCCGATACTCATTACCTCTTGCTGCGTAACCGCACCTTTTGCACTAGGGTCCAGATGTTTTTGTATGTGCACCGCTCCACCCTTTTTCTTACTTCCTTGCTCAAGCTTTATCGCACTCTCTATCTTTTGCAGGTCTTTATATATATTTGTGCTCTCTTTCCCGTTGTTTATTATGTTATATATTCCACGCATCTCTTTCTTTAGGGCGTTATACTCCGCCGTCTTTAGTATCGCCTCTTTTTTTGATAGGATCTAGCTCGTTACGATACGCCACTTTTACCTCAAAGCTCATATTTTTTTAAGCCTTGCCGCGTCGCCCGTGCCTGCTAGCTCCTCTAGCGCGCTTTGCTTTACGGGGAAGTTATCTATCTGCGATTTTGCGTATGCGTCTACTCTTAGGCTTCCGTCCTGCGCGATATCGACGAAAAAAATCTCTTTTTATCTCCGTCTTTGCTGGTCTTGTCAAAGTAAATTTCTGCTTTCATTGATTACTTTAAAGTTTGCGTTTTTGATATCGTTTTTTTAGGACAGCCAGCTGTTTATCGCTTAGATTTACGCTTTTTGCCCAGCTCTTGAGTTGTTATCTCTTTCGTATCAAATTGCCCATCAACCCGGCTTTAGAAATTTGAGTCGTTAAAGCTCTCTTTTCTCATCGCCGCTATACTCTCGTCTAGCTCACGCTCGACGTTTGGATGCTTTGCTATGATATCTTCAGGCTTAGGTAGATTGCTTGCGGCATCGTCTAAATTTCTGTGGTATAATAGTCTCATACCCGGTTTCGGAAGAAAAATTCTCTCCGATAGCTTTTTTGCTCCGAGCGGAGTTGATCCCCTCGCTCGGTCGGGCTTTTAAAGACTTATCATACGAACTAACGATCCAATACGGCGTTTCTTTGCCTAGCCAATTATCCTTAAGCCCCACGATTTCATCGCCCTAGCTTAATGTTTGGCCTGCCTTTTTCATCAAAATAAAATTTTTCCGTCCCGTATTATCTCGTCAAGCCTATCCATGACTTCAGGGTGGAACCTTTTTATTTTGGCTAGCCCCCAACCGTCGCTTCTACCGGTCCCGGCTTCGCCCCACGGCAAAGTTATATCCCCCAAGTCGTCACGGTAAAACGCCCCCGCAACTTGCCCCTGCTCTTCGGCTAACAATTTCTGCACGGCTCCTTTGCCGTTATGATAAAACTCCGCATAGTTTTTCGCCAGATTCTTTAATAGGCGTTATACCGTTTATTTTTTTCTATCTCGCTTCTTATTTCTTTTTATACCTTTGTCGGAAAAACTTTTTGCGATATTGGTTAAATTTCTCATAAAGCTTGGGAGCGGCTTTCCTTAATGCTACAGCCGCAGCCTTACTCCCCGCAAGCCCTGCTAAAAATCCAGCAGCAAACCTTTCAGGGCTAAAATTCCCGTCTTCGTCGATAGAATTTGAGCGAGCCGGCGACTAGGCCGCTACCTAGATGAGCGTTTGAGTTTGCCGCTAACCTGCCGCCGATATTAGCGCCGCCTCCTTGTTTTTTTCCACCACTTGCTCGCCTGCAGCTGCGGCATCAGCCTCGCCATCTGTTTTTAAAGGCTGGTCGCTGCTCCATTTGTTCATCGCTCTGGGCTGCCCACTTTGTCTGGCTAGCATTTGCAGTATCCCGTCGGCCTTGGCGTAGTATTTGCTCATCGCTTGCTTGTCGTCCGCCTGCTCGGCTTGCATTATCGCCGACACTAGAAACGCTATCTCGTAGTCCGTTAGCTTTTTGTTTCTTCATTGACTAAATTTCCTTTTTTTGGGATATAATTTCATCAGTAGCGCTAGGAACTTGAACGCGCGAATGGGGGTCGAAAGTCCTAGTAAGCCCCCTACGAACCTCTACTTTTTATCCCCTTTTTTTATTTCGCTTCGCAGTTGGCTTTTTGTCCTTTAGCGCATAAGCCGTAATAAAATCTATATTTCCGTCTTTATCCGTAACGATACTCAAAAAAAAATTTACGTTTTTTTGTTTTTACTGTTTACATCCGTAAATACGAAAGGTTTGATATTGCTTATCCTCCCGTCAGGCCTAAAAAAATCTTTATCAAAGGCTCCTCTATGGTAGGCATTATGTAGTTTAGATATGCCATCCTGTGGTCAAGCGCCTTGCTATCGCGTTCGCCAGCTTTGTCTGCAAAATGATTTAAAATTTTATCTCTACTTGGATTATTTTTTTCGTCTTGGCCAAAAAAATCAAACAGGTTGCTGCTAGGTTCAAGCTCGGTAGCGTTCGCACGCAAAAAAATCATCGTCTATTTTTTTGACGAAAAAAATCTATTACGCCGTTGCCTTCGTAAATCTCGAGGTTTGCCTCCCCGCCGTCTCTCATCGTCCAGCCCTCGCCCTTTACGGCTTCTTGCTTTGCTTCTGCTTGCTCTAGCTTACTTCCTTGTTTGGCTGTTTGTGGGGTGCTTAGATCGGAGAGTGTGTCCCCACCCCAAATCACTTTACCTTTCAGTAAATTTTTAAATCTGTATTTTTTTAATAGGCGTAGCGGTTATTTCGATTAGTTCGATATTATGTAGCAAACGCACAAAAAAATCTGTTGAAGCCCTAATTTATAGGACTTCAATGTCAAATGTTGTTAGAATTTATACTGTTTTGATTTATTGAATACATTCATTCTATGATAATCTAAATAATGAAGCCTTTTTTTCATTTAGTATTTGTCTATTAATGCTTTTTTTGTAGCCAACACTTCTTTTAACTTTTTCGTCTAAATTTATCATTTAGTATTATACTTCCGTCATCTTTAAATGAAATCCAGCCTTGGTCGAATAGTTGGTCTATGGATTTTTGATAGCAATAAGCCATTATCTTTGTCAAATTGCTCACTCTCATTGCAATCTATATAAGGTTTTATATGAGAAGCTATTAATACGGGATATTTTAAATTTTCAACATAGCAGTAAACATCTGATAAAAATTCTCTACTTTCTTCATATAGTGAATATTTATATAGGGTTTGTTTATATGTATCTCTACCAATTGGTTTTTTTCAGTATAGCTATAGTCAGGTCTATCAAGCGTTAAGCAGTTGTCTTGATCTAAATAAATTCCAGTTAAAACATTGGTGCAAATGTTCCATAAATATGCCATTTGGTTGTATTTTCTATCGACTAAATGTATTTTGTTTATATACTCGGTTAGTTTTTTTCTAACTCTTGTCTATTTAAATAGTCTTTTTGTATCTGTTGTACACATAATTGCTAAAAAGATTTTCTTTTTGAAATACTCCCCACAGTGTTCTATGGTTTTTTTACTAGAAATTTAAGTTCATTTTTATCGCTATTATTTCTATAAGACCTTGAAAAAAACTAGCATTATCATAAAGTATTTCTGAATATAAAATTTTTCTTTTTTTGCTCTGTTTTTGTTCTGATAGAAATTGTTTTTGTTTTTTTATGTGGTAGCCATTAAAACCATTATTAATAAAAACCTAGTTTAAAAAAACTGATTAATTGATTTTTCTAACAGAGCCCAAGTCCGCTTTTTGGGTTAAATTTATTGACTTCTTCTTGTAATTCATGGTATTTCTTGCTATCAATCTGTGGATTTTTATCCATAAAATCAATGATAATTTGCAAGCATTTATTAAAATTTTTTCCCCACAAAAGTCGCTATATTCAAGTGTTAATTTCCAGTAATCTTCATATTGCTGATTTATTATACTTCTCTTACTTCCCATGCCGTCCCCTAAATAAGCTCAAAAAAATAAGCACAACTTCATCGGTTTGTTTTTTTATTCTCTTTGCCGGTTACTTTGTATATATGTGGTTTTTTGACAAATTGAAAAAAACTATTTGTTAAATCAGACACGCCTTCAATTATTTTATTATGATTTGGCTTGCTTTTTATTGTTTAGACTTATTGCTACATAACCGGTTTTCCCTATCGCTTTTTTAAAAATAGCTTTTTAAATTTTTGTAAAAAAAGTATTTTTTTATTTGTAAAATCCGTGTATTGCTTGGTTTCCTTATCAAACATCTTATCATACGAGCCATAAAAAAACTAAAATAATTATTCATTGTAGATGGATAAGGTGGGTCTATGTATATTAATTCCACCCTATCTAGCACATCAAGCATTTCTAGGCAGTCAAGATTATATGAAAGATTTTTCCAGCTCATTATCAAAAAAATAGCATTGTTGTATTGTTTTAGATTTAAATAAATATGCTCCAGAAAGCTTATATTATGATATGCTCTACGCCTACCATACTTTTTGATAACTCAACTCCTCATCTCTAAGTTTAACGATCTCTTCCCATTTTATACACATTCTTGAATACGGGATTTTACGCACCATTGCCCTACGCAATAAAGCCAAAAAAATATAAATTTATCATATCCATTTAATGTTTTGCTATAGTTAATAATACAAACCAATTCTTTTTACTTCATCATCAAAGTATAAACTGTTTGATAACCAATTTATATTATTGTAGCATTTTTGTGTAAAAAAATTAGATAGCTCACTGGGTGTTATTTTTTAGGTTTAGAGTTTTTATTGCTATTTTTCTATGATAGCCTTTGATATGCAAAGAAATTTGAATATAAAATATCATTTGAAATAACACTAAATCCAGCATTTTTTTAAGTGCGTAAGACATAGAACAGCCACCGGCAAACAAGTCCAATACTCTGCCATTTTTTTGATAGGTAGATTTTCTATTATCCAATCGGCAATCTTTTTCTTTATTGCCTATATAATTGACTTTTGGATATTTATTCATCTAAAAAAAACTTAACTTGATTTGCAATTTTTTTCCGCTAACAATGGTGGAACAGCATTGCCAATTTGTTGCTGTATATCAATTGAATTGCCATAAAAAAATAAAGTCATCAGGAAAACTTTGAATTCTTGCCAACTCTCTTGCACTTAAGGCTCTATTTTTGAGAATAGTGAAAAACCTTTCTCATGTCGCCGGTTATGGCAATAGATGGCTTGGTGCTATCATATCTGATATATTTTTCTTATATCGCCACTCTTTGGACGTATTGCAAGCGGAATCTGTTCCCTGTTGCCACCATCTTTAACATAAGACATTTTTTTCTAACATTTGGCTTGAGTGTATCATCGCATTATGGTTTGGTATTTGAGATTTTTCACTACATACCAAATTGGCAAATCGTCTATTGCCTTTTTTTAATGGTAACTTCGGTATTTTTCTTTCTTTGGAAACACAAAAGTATTGTTTGTTAGTGTTCCTATGATGAAAATCCTACTTCTATTTTGTGCTATACCGTAATCTTTGGCGTTAAGAATTTCGTATTTTACATCATATCCAATATTACTAAAACATTCCAAAAATTTCTTTAAGTGTTTGTCTTTTTATTATGTCTAGCAAGAGTTGCGACATTTTTCCATTATAAAAATTTTAGGTTTAATATTTCTTATAAATCTCAAATACGCTAGAAACAACCTATTTCTATCATCTTGTAGCTCCATTCTGCCAATTTTACCGGCTAACGAAAAAGCCTTGACAGGGAGGTCCACCAATAATAACTTCAAAATTATATTTTTTTGTTGTAATTCTTGTATAGCCATATCATCAAAGGTTAAAATATCACGATTTATATGTTTGATAAAGTTGAAAATTCTTTTTCATATGTTATTGATAGCTTTTGGATTGTTGTCGATTGAAAGCAATACATTAAAAAGCACCGCTTTTTAAGAAACCCTAGCGAAAAACCACCGGCCCCACTAAATAAATCTAAAGTATTATATTGCTTTTTTTCATTTTCAAATCGCTAACTTCGGATTCCCCAAATTTCTCTTTCACACAAAAAGCCTTCCGATAAACCACCACAACCAAAAAAATAAATCAATAAAGTTAAATTTCATTTTTTATCCGTTCTATTTATCTATCACAACACCTAGCACATCTAAAATTGCTATCGCAAACGCAAAAGCTAAACTTACCGCGATTGATTTTTATTTGCTAGATTTTTCTCTTGTTTCGTTTATACCTTTTTTTCTTTCAAAAGTTCGGCAAGTTTAGGATAGTCGATGTCAGCCTTTGCCATTTGAGTTTTTTTATAAATTTTAGCTCTTTGCTCGTAATTCATCTTATGCCTTATCTTTTTTTAATTTATGTAATTATACCATACGAGTCCTATAAAATCAATAAGAGTGATAAATCGTTTTTATAAATCTATAAATCACTAAATATTTAAGATATATTAAGCACATTTATGATATGGTATCTTTATAAATAAAGATAAGGGCTTAAAAATGTCCCAACACTTCCTCCTCTCGTCTAAAAGCTAGAACAATTTCCGTTAGAAAAAAATAGCTTCTATGAGCGAGAATGAGTGTTACGAGTATTTTAAATCGATTCGTTGGAGCGATAATAAAGGTAATCCCATTTGTCCGACTTGCGGAAGC